>Ga0209810_1000322_pt1 | contig 118453 bp, 122 predicted proteins | sample Coa_R1_7_FD_187159 | JGI IMG/M metagenome (GOLD analysis project Ga0209810, IMG submission 187159) | Surface soil microbial communities from Centralia Pennsylvania, which are recovering from an underground coalmine fire - Coalmine... | ecosystem: Environmental > Terrestrial > Soil >...
CCATCTTGGCGTCGAGGTACAGGTGGAATAAGAGGTTTGATAATTGCCCATTGTTCATCTGTTAATTCTTCTCTTCTTCCCATACCTTATCATTATAGCAGGATATGGGTATTTATGAGACCGCTTCTACACAAGGAGAAAAACTCTAAACGCAAAATCAGACTCCATATGCTCGTGCTGCTAAAAAGCGGTAAAGCCAAAACCCGAAAGGAGGTGGCTGAGCATTTAGCAGTGCATCGAAACACAATAAGACTGTGGTTAGCTCTGTATGAATCAGGGGGAATAAATAGTCTAATTGATATTAAATCAAAAGGACCAATCCCAGGCCAATACAGTCTACCTATGGAGGTGGTCGAACAACTCAACAAGTGCCTACAACAGAGCACAGGTTTTGGCAGCTACTACGGTCAAATTCAAGCTTGGATACAAAAGACCTATGGCCTGTATGTTAAATACAAGACACTTTACCGGATTGTGCGCTATGAGCTTAAGGCTAAGCCAAAGGTGGCAAGGAGGAGTCATATAAAAAAACGATGGTAAAGTAGCTGAGTTCTTGGATGGTTTAGTAGATCAACTCAAGGGTTTGGTTGAAAACAGAGAGATTAAGAGATTAAGTGTTTTTGTCCAAGATGAGAGTCGTTTCGGACTTATGCCGATTATTAGAAGACGAATCACAGCCAAAGGGGTCAAACCCATAACAATCAGTCCAACAGGTGTTTGAGAGCTATTATGTTTATGGAGCAGTAGAGCCATTAACGGGTGAGAATTTCTTTTTGGAGATGCCATCTCTTGACAGTGAATGCTTTGGAGTGTTTTTGAATGAATTCTCTAAATACTACTGTGATAGGTAATAGGTATATTATCATGTTGTTGGACAATGGAGGGATTCATAAAGCCAAGAGATTGGTTATATCTGATAATGTAGTGCTTTTATTCTTATCTCCATCGGCTCCTAACCAGATTAAATCACGCTTTATTCCATTGGATATGGCTACAATCTTGTCAGGAAGCTTTAATGATTCAAGTTCTAGCTTTATGCTATTAACCTTGTCTGAAGCAAGATAATAAACCTTATGAGGCTCGTATATTATCTTCTTTTTCGGTCTTAAGAATTGTGGAATCTTCGATAAAAACACTAAAAAGGAAAAATCCCGTGTATATCGTATTTAGAGAAATGGAGATAAAGTAAGATTTGGAGAAAAAAATGATTCTGTTCGCAAAGTCTAAATACCTGTTCTCTATAGGACCGAAAGCAACTATCCTGGTAATGCGAAGGCCTTTTTCTATATGAAGGAAACGCAATCTCTTACTTAAAGTTGCATGGAGAAGAAACGGGTGGAAAAAACTAACCTCATGCCCTTTCGATAGAGCTTCACACATCTGGAGGGTTTGAATTATGTTTGCCCACGTCTCGCGGATATCTGTGAGGTATATATAGAAGATTTTCAAGGCTTGGCCACCTATTTGTGTGCTCATCTCACAAGGGGCGTGCAGGACTATTAACCTTCCATATCCTTTGGTGTCAGCCAGCCCATCGGATAGAGAGAGCCGCTGGTGCTATATCCATAATCAATCCAATTTTATGCACGAACTTTTTATATTGCTATTCTCTCACAAAGAGAAGCCTAATGTCAACCGCAATTTTATTTTCAATTGTTTCCATAAAAAGCTGGGTCCCTTGCCTACCGGAAGATTCGCGACTCTATCAGGTATGCGTGGAGTCCTGGACATAATAGGCTGTTGGGAAGGGAAGTATGTAGAAAATTTAGTCTTGTGTTTGCAGAGTTTGGGCTTGGCGATCCGCATTGAGAGGGTCAGCTAAATAAGCAATAGGTAAAAAGAGAGTCGGATAGAAAGGGCAAGGTAAATAGAAATGAGAGAAGAGTATGCTTTTCGAGAAGAACTGACGTGCTTTCTTCTTTATTTGCTTTTGCCATCGGTGAACTGGAGATGGTATCTTGGTTATTAACACTATTGATGCGGTTAATGTGGCAAGTAGTGCCCATGTGAAGACGATGAGGATAATCAATATAAAGCTGAATAACGTAAAGATTGCTTTGAGCATTTTTGTTTTATTAGTATTGTTGCTCAGGGATTCTACTCCCCATCCCGATACCCGCGATTGTGGCGCTTGATTGTTGAGCAAATATTTGGAATGGCATGTAAGAGGGCAAACATAGAAGGGCTAAATTCCATGACTTGAAACATACAGCGGCAACCCGAATGGTAGAAAATACAGGGAATATTGTGGCGGTGAGCAAAATTCTAGGCCACGCCGATATAAAGACAACCATGAGACATGCACACCTCGATAATTCTTTAAAAGAGGCTGTAGAGTCCTTAAATAACCATTTTTCTGACTTGGTTACTGACAAATTCACTGACAAAGGTAAGGGTGAAAATTGATGACGTGTCGTAACTTATTGAAATAATTGGCTCCGGCGGAGGGATTCGAACCCCCGACCCAGTGGTTAACAGCCACTCGCTCTGCCGACTGAGCTACGCCGGAATTGGTTTTTGCTGATTTTTCAACTAAATCTCTATTTATATATTTCGCTGTATTATACTCGAAACACTAAAAATTTAAACCGAACCTCCCATTGAGTCAAGTACAACTCCGGGTTTATTCCATCAAACCGATCTTTGGAATCGCACTCTTTAAAGGGTCAACATTGTCAGAGCTTGATTTTTCAAGAAATACTAGATAATTCCCCATATCGGCTAAGAAGGTCTTAACGTCCACACCTAAAAACACAGGTTCAAACCCCTTGAGTCTGATATAGCCCCTCTTTATGTAGCTTATCGCCCCTCTATAGTTCTTATGCTCCATATGATAGAAAGCAACTGCAGAGTGAATCAATCCATGGAGAAAAGACCTTTCTTTTCCTTTCTCCTTTCTCCACACCTCTTCAAGAAATTCATGGCACTCGAAGTAAAAACCATCATTGAATAAAAGGATACCCCTTTTTATCTCGCCTTCGATTCCGCATTTAAATTCTTCCCCTCTTGAATATAAATCGGATATGAACTCCCAATACCTTTTAACCCTAATACAAATATAAGGAAGGAAATTCTCAAATTGCCTTTCAATTCGAATGCAATTCTCCGAATCTATTTCAAAAATGTGTAGAGAACTCAATTTCTCTGAAATCTCTGCCCAACTGAGCCGCACCCAATCTATATTCTCCCGATGCTCCAATAAATCCGTGAGCCTTATCTTACCCTTTTTATCTACAAACTGGCAGAATCGGAAAATCAAGTAAAGGAGTGCAGACTCTTCGCTACATTTAAGCGAAAGAATAAGAATCTCGCTTAGGGCGTTGCGAATCTTGATCTCTATACTACTCCTTTTTTTCATCCGAAAGAAGGCTACTCAATCCGTCAAGCCCAGACAAAATTTTTATTCCGAAGACTCATCCTTCGTTGAATGAATCCCTTTATCAAAGTATAATTATACAAAAGCTTATCAGTGAGTATTTATTTAGGATTTAGAAATCATGGCCGAGGATAAAGAAGACATAGTAGAAAAAGAGCATTTTAACAAGTCGCTTCCGGCTCCAACAACTTCTATAGAGAAGTACCTGGCTGAGATAAGCAATTATCCCATCCTCAGTCGAGAGGAAGAGTATAAACTCGCGATGCGATATAAAAAGCACGGAGACCTGGAGGCAGCAAGAAAGCTAATCAGCTCTAATCTAAGGTTCGTGATAAAGATTGCAAATGAATATAGAGGCTATGGCTTGAACCCCATGGACTTAATACAGGAAGGAAATGTCGGCCTTATGCACGCTGTAAAAAGGTTTGATCCAACAAGGGGTTACCGTCTTATTTCTTACGCCGTCTGGTGGATAAGGGCGTACATTCATAATTACATAATCAAAAACTGGAGCCTTGTAAAGCTCGGAACCACTCAGGCACAGAGAAAGCTCTTCTATAAACTCCGCTCGGCAAAGCATAAGATGGACATTGAGGATGAAAACCTGAGTCCTGAAGATTACAAAACCCTTGCTGAGGAATTCGGCGTTTCAGACGAAGCCGTCATTGAAATGGAACAGAGAATGGGGGGCAAAGATCTATCGCTCGATGCTCAAGTAAAAGAAGGCTCAGAGACAACGCACGCCGATCTCCTCGAAAGTGAAGAGTCAAATCAGGAAGAGGTAATTACAAAAGCCGAAGAGGAAGAAGAGATTAAAAGAGGGCTGGAAATCGCCCTTAGGTCTTTAAAGGAAAGAGAGCGGTTTGTGCTGGAAAACAGAATCCTTACGGATAAACCATTAACCCTTGAAGAACTCGGGACAAAACTCAATCTCTCAAGAGAACGGATAAGGCAGATTGAAAATGCCGCTTTAAAAAAGATGAAAGGCGTTTTAGAAAGAATGGGAGTAAGCAGCAGCTTTTTGTAGTGTTCCGCGCAACAGTTTGTAAAGAAACAACTCAAATTGAACTTTCTTCTGAAATCAAGATGAGCTTATCATTTATATCATCTGGATGCCTGGCTGTGCCTATAGGTGATAAAACTGCTTTCGTCCTTAAGGAATCCCAGAGTGAAATCGAAATGCTTAGAGGTGTCGAGCAAATACTATATGGGCTTGAGTGTATAAAAAGACCAGAGTTTCCGTCTGTGAGAATGTATTTTGAGATAAGAGACAGGGAAAACAAATCCTATCAGTTTGATTGCTTCTTCGGCATAGAGTCCGATGAAGAAGTCAGGCTTCTTAGAGAATTAAAAGACCAGGATTCATTCAATATAATTTTTTTCGACTCCGAAATTGGATATTCGAGAAGGGTCAAGATTAGTGAGGAACAGAGAGAGAAAATCAAATCCGTGCTAGATGAAGCTGAACGGTAGGGACGGTTCATGAATTGCCCTTTGTATTGCTAGCCTCGAATTATTGACAAAATCCGCTCCTTCCCGAATAATATCCTAAAAGCTAAGGAGTATTCATAGATTTGAGTCCCGTTAGAATTCTCGGTACCGGCTCATCAGCCCCTGAAAAGGTGCTTTCAAATTTTGATCTCGAAAAGATCGTAGACACCTCAGACGAGTGGATACGCACAAGGACAGGAATAGTCGAAAGGAGAATCGCCAACCCCAACGTTGCCACGTCAGACATGGCCTATGAAGCGTCGCTGAGGGCCATTGAATCAGCTTCAATTGACCCCGCCGATATTGATGGAATAATCCTTGGTACCGTTACGCCGGACTATTTCTTTCCCTCCACGGCCTGCCTCCTTCAAAGCCGCCTCGGTGCAAGAAAGGCGTTTGGATTTGACCTCTCCGCCGGATGCTCCGGTTTTGTCTACGGCCTCCAAGTGGGAAAGGGGATGATTGAATCAGGGGATGCGCGGATTATTCTTGTAGTAGGCGCTGAAACTATGACGAGGATTATGGATTTTAAGGACAGAGCCACATGCGTTCTTTTTGGAGATGGGGCCGGAGCGGCAATAATATCAAAGTCCGAGTCGCCGGGAATCCTGTCTCTCCACCTTGGGGCAAACGGTGATGACTGGGAGCTTCTCCATATGCCCGCCGGAGGCTCTCGCACTCCGCCCAGCGAAGAGAGCGTGAGAAACAGGCTCCATTACATAAAGATGAAAGGGAACGATATTTTTAAAGAGGCCGTAAAAGCAATGGAGTCGGCTGCAATCGAGGCAATTAGAAAAGCCAATATAACCCCTGACGAGATTGACCTCTTCATTCCCCATCAAGCAAATCTGAGAATAATGGAAGCCGTAAGAAGGCGTCTCGACATTCCTCCTGAGAAGGTCTTTGTCAATGTGGATAAGTATGGAAACACATCGTCAGCCTCTGTGCCAATTGCGCTTGATGAGGCCGTAAGAAGCGGCAAGATTCAAAAGGATAATCTAGTTCTCTTCTCGGTCTTTGGTGCAGGATTTACCTGGGCTTCTGGCGTCGTGAGGTGGTAGTTATGCCATCCCCATTACACACAAATAGATGGGAAAAGAGTAAAACTCCCCATCGTCCAGATACGGCGAGTTTCACCTAGTTTATTCGCGGTAATTTAACAATGGTCCTGGTATCGGAAGGTGACAATAGATGCCGTTTCGATTCAGAAAAACCGAGATTCCCGATGTCGTTCTTATTGAACCGCAAGCCCTTGAAGACCAGCGGGGCTTCTTTATGGAAACCTACAGAAGGTCTGAGTTTTCAAGTAATGGTATTCCTGATGTATTTGTTCAGGATAACTACTCCTATTCAGTGAGAGGCGTTCTCCGCGGGCTACACTACCAGAGAGACCCTAAGGGCCAGGGGAAACTAATAATGACCTTAAAAGGCGAGGTCTTCGATGTAGCAGTAGATATTCGTAAGGGTTCCCCTACATACGGCAAATGGGTAGGAATGCGGCTCTCTTCCGAAAATCATCAAATGCTCTATGTCCCAGCGGGATTCGCCCACGGTTTTTGTGTGTTGAGTGAAGAGGCCCATGTCTTGTATAAAGTGACGGAGGAATACGTTCCAGAACTCGATCGGGGAATTACCTGGAATGACCCGAAAATCGGCATATATTGGCCTGTCGAGGAGCCTATTATCTCCCCCAAAGATGTCCGGCTCCCCGGTCTTGATATGGCCGATCACGATTTTGTGTATGGAGGAGAGGCCTCTCTATGAGAACCATTCTCATTACAGGAGGGTGCGGGTTCATCGGAAGCCACTTTGTGCGTCTCCTGTTGCAGCGTACGGATTGGCGGGTGGTAAATCTCGATAAGCTCACATACGCCGGAAATACAGAAAACTTGAGGGATGTTGACGAGAATCCAAGCTATCGTTTTGTAAGGGGCGATATTGCAGACCGCACACTGGTCAATGGGCTACTCCAGGAGGAGAAACCCTGGGCAATAGTAAACTTCGCCGCAGAGTCGCATGTAGACCGCAGCGTTCTCGACTCCTCGCCGTTTCTCCAAACAAATATTATCGGGGTTCAGGTTCTCTTGGAATCGTCACGTCATTACGGCATAGAACGGTTTGTTCAAATCTCAACCGATGAGGTCTACGGCGATATTGAAGGAAAAGAGCCTTCCTGTGAAGAGAGTCCGCTTTCTCCCAGCAGCCCCTACGCGGCGAGCAAGGCATCGGCTGATCTTCTCTGTCTCGCCTATAAACGCACCTATGGTGTCCCTGTCCTGATTGTTCGTAGCTCCAACAACTATGGTCCATTTCAATTTCCCGAAAAACTCATTCCTTTGATGATCCGAAATGCATTGATTGGAAAGGAGTTGCCTGTGTATGGTGATGGCCTACAGAAAAGGGACTGGCTCTACGTTGAGGATAATATTGAGGCGATTCTCTCCATCTTAGAAAGGGGAAGAGTCGGCGCTACATACAATGTAGGCACGGGGCAGGAGTGGACAAACCGTGAGGTTGTTTATACATTGTGTCAGCTTTTGGCCGAGGAGACCTCATTGAATATCAATGACCTCATTGGGCGTGTCAGATCCGTGCCAGACCGTCCCGGCCACGACCGCCGATACGCCTTGAAAACAGAAAGGGTTCGCTCTGACATAGGTTGGTCTCCCAAACTCCCCTTTAATCTGGGGTTGAAAGAGACCGTCCGCTGGTATTTAAACAACCGGGACTGGGCAGAGCGGATGACATCTGGAGGGTATCAGGCTTATTATGATGCCGTTTATACACAGGCTTGGAGACAGCCTCCCAAATGATCCGAGTCGCCGTCGTAGGTAGCACGGGTCAGCTAGGAACTGACTTGGTACGTGTATTACAACAGGCAGGGGAGTACCTGGTCTTTCCACTTAGTCATGTCGAGGTTGAGTGCACCGACCCGGATTCGGTTAGAAGAGCAATAAAAAGCGCGCATCCAGAGGTCGTGTTTAACTGCGCTGCATTCGTGCGTGTGGACGAATGCGAAGACCGTCCCGATGATGCCTTTTCGATTAACGCCATTGGTGCCCTTAATATAGCAAGAGCCTGTGCTGAGTTAAATGCCCTCTGTGTTTATATAAGCACCGATTATGTGTTTGATGGAAAAAAAGAAGAACCGTACACAGAGGAGGATTCTCCATACCCCATCAATGTCTATGGCGCATCGAAACTCGCTGGCGAATACCTCGTTCGGCAGGCGTGTTCTAAATGGCTCATTGCGAGGATGGCCAGCCTTTTTGGAAAAACGGGGGCGCGTGGAAAGGCGGGAAATTTCATAGAGACGATTTTATTGAAGGCTCAAGCGGGTGAGACGTTAAGTGTGGTAAACGACATTCGTATGTCGCCCACATATACGTATGACGCCTCGTGTTTGCTGGAGCGCCTCATTGGGCAGGGGGCTACCGGGGTTTTTCACATTACAAACAGCGGCTTCTGCACCTGGTATGAGTTTGCTCGGAAGGCATTGGAATTAGTGGGTCTGAGTGCGAGGCTGGAGCCTGTCTCCTCGGCAAATTACCCTACCAGAGCCTGTCGCCCTAAGAATTCCTCTTTGAGAAGTGTAAGGCTTTCGGGAAAGTTACCGCGCCCCTGGGAAGAGGCGTTGAGGGCTTATTTAGTGGAGAAAGGATTTATTTTATCATAGTCCTGAGCGAAGAATTCCTTATACCATATTCTATTTGTGTAAGCCCGTGTCATTTATAACCAGTTATCCTAAAAAACTTCAGAACAGCCAGACACAGAGGAGATAAGCCGTAGAAGCCATCATCAGTAGACCGGCAATGAGTATAGCCAAATTGGCGCGAGTGATTTCTTCCGAAGGGAGGCCTTTTCTCCTAGCGTGCCGGGCACGAATAATGGTCGTAGGACAAAGGATTATTACATTTAGAAGAAGCGGCACGGTAAGCCACCATGAATTAACAAACCACCACCCCTTAGGAGCACTTGAGCCAAGGCGAACTATATCGGCAATCCGGGAAAGAGTGACGAGGGCGGTTCCGAAGATTCCAAGCCACGCTCCGGTGTATGCAGTTTGAACGTTATGAATGGCCTCGTTTTCTGCAACCGACTGCCCCGTAAGCCTGCTTCGTATGCTTCCGTAACTGACATAAATTAGAAAACCGAAATTGAGCCATGACGCAAATCTCAGCCATGAAGTGGGGGGCAGATAAAAGATTAATCCGAGGCATCCGAATACGCCGAGAATAGGAAGTATTACTCCGCCTGGAACACGAAAAGGCCTTGGTCTTTCCGGCTCCTTTATGCGGAGCACGATAATCCCCATGCAGACAAGAATAAAGGCAAAGAGGGTTCCAATGTTCGTAAGGTCAACCATCTCATTGAGGCTTGAAACCATTGATGCCCCACCGACCCCAACCCCCGTAAGGATTGTAGACCACCAGGGGGTGCGGAACCGCGGATGTACCTTTGCAAACACAGGGGGCAAAAGTCCATCGCGTGCCATTGAAAAAAATATGCGTGGCTGCCCCAACTGAAATACAAAGAGCACGGCAGTATGCGCTATTACAGAGCCAAGCGCAACAATGTAAATAAACAAACCTTTAATGTTCGCATATTGGAGCGCAAGGGTCAGAGGCTCCGCCTGTTCAGTCGAGAGTTTCTTGACAAGCTCTCGGTAAGGGATCATTCCCGTGAAAACGCCGGCAATGATGACATAAAAAATCGTGCATATAATGAGCGAGCCAATTATACCGATTGGCAAATCTCTTTGCGGATTTTTGGCCTCCTCCACTACTGTAGAGACGGCATCAAAACCAATATATGCGAAGAAGATAACCGCTGCTCCAGAGGCAACCCCTCCCCAGCCATTGGGCATAAACGGCCTCCAGTTATCAACCTTCAAATACTTCGCGCCAATGACTATGAAGAAGGTCAAGACAGACAATTTTATAAGCACCATTACAGCGTTAAACCATGCGCTCTCACGGATTCCAATCAGCAAGACAACGGTAATAGCAGATACAATCAGGAAAGCAATGAGGTTAAAAACAATGGGAATGCCAAGTATGTGAGGGGCATTTTCTATCAAGCCTGGGATCTTATGGGCGGTTTGGAAATCGGTTGAAAGCCAATCCGGAATTACATAACCGACTCCCCTGAGGAGGGTCTTGAAATAGTTTGCCCAGCTTATGGCAACAGCAACATTGCCAACCGCATATTCTATAATCAAATCCCAGCCGATAATCCAGGCTACAAGCTCTCCCAGGGTCGCGTATGAGTATGTGTATGCAGAGCCTGATATGGGAACCATTGACGCAAACTCCGCGTAGCATAATGCCACAAACGCACAAACGATTGCAGCCACCACAAAAGAGAGCGTAAGCGCGGGGCCTGCACCAAGGCGGTTTATGTCCCCTGCCGCCGCGGTGCCGATTGTGGCAAAGATACCGGCTCCGATAATCGCGCCAATACCAAGCATCGTAATCTGAACCGGACCAAGTGCCCTGCGCAAGGGGTATTTCGTGTTCTCCACATCACTTAAAATCACATCGAGATTTTTTGTTGAAAATATTCCCGGCATGAGTGGCCCGTTATTTTACCTCTCTCAAAATGGTCTCGGCCACAGGTCCGTAATTTCCGCGAATCCGGTGTCCGCCCTCAAGGGTGATAACCTTCGCAAGATTCGGACTCAGGTCTTTACAGAGCGTGTCCCCTTCATCCCCACTCGCGTAGAAGCAGAATATCTTCATTCCGCTCAATTTCTTCACCTCAGGGAGCACAGGAAGAGATGTATTTCTGGTGAAATCTCCCAGCCAGTCGGTCAGATGGAATTCAAAATCCACAGTACGATCCGGGCCGAGAAGAACGACAAACTCCACCCTGGAGCGCAGGTCATCGGGCAAACGACTGATCATGAACGGAACAACATCCGCTCCCTGGGAATAGCCAATGAGGATAACCTTATCCTTTCTCCAAGCCGCTAAATAGTAACGCATTATCCTCTCCAAGTCCCTGGCCGCCTCGTCCGGGGTACGGCGAGTCCAGAAGTATTGAAGAGAGTTCAAACCCACTACCGGGATTCCCTGGCCGGCTAAAAGATTTCCTATCCCCCGGTCTGTCACTCCCCACCCCCCATCACCCGATATGTGAACCGCCATGATGTCTCCCTTTGACACACCGGATGGAATCTCTACCAATGGAAGGTCCTTGAGTTCATCTATAGAAGTCGTCGGCTGGAGACTCACCTCTTTTTTTTCAAGGAGCCGTGAGAATGCCCGCTTAAACTGGGGCATCCAATTCTTCGGTACCGAAAACCCATGACCAACCCCCGGCAGGATGACAATCTCCCCCCCTTTGACCTTCTTCACATAATTCTCCGTTGCATTAGGGTCGCAAACCTGATCAATAGTCCCCTGTAAGGCAATCCAGGGAACCTCAAGCGTAGTTGCCGGGAGAAAGTTCACCCCCTTCCCTTTTGGACCCGGCTCCCACTCCAGACCGCTTCCCCGGCAAAGGGGCTTTGTGAGCGGCAGGTCGGGACAGAAACCCAGACTAATAGCCCCGCGGAATGTATTGGATGGAGCCTGAACCAGCGTTGCATAAACCAGAGTCGCGCCCGACGAGTACCCTACAAGCACGGGCGTTACGTATTTCGGGAAGTTGAGTTTCTTCTGAACAAACTTACTCAGTAGCTCGAAATCCGCCGCCGGGTACAAGCACTTTTCTTTGGACTTCGCCAATTCCCTCATATAATGTGTGATGTCAATACCAACTACCAAGGAGTCAAGCAAAGAAAGCTCTCTTGCCATATCAACAACGCCCAGATTCCATCCGCCATCTCCGGAAACGAAAAGAACCACATTGGAAGGATGCGGCGATTGATAATAAAGGGTAACCTTGCCAAACCGCCCAAAGTTCAGTGGCTCCTCAGCCGCATGAAGAGTACCAGCGGCACCAAGGGCAAGTACAAAAGCAAAAAAAACAATTCGCTTCATCTAAATACCTCCGTTCATATTCGCCCATAACCTGCGGCAAATTGCCATTGCCTCCACGCCTCCATTATCTCAATATGATTCATTCCATAAATATCACTATGAAATTTAAACTGTCTTGCTTCTCCTAAATTGCACCAGAAAACAAAGGAGAACCAGTATAATAGCTATACCGGCACCAATCACAAGGTAATGTCGAATCCTTAGAAATAACCAGACCCATTTCTCGCCTAAAAAATAGCCGATTGAGATAAAGGTTATAGACCAGATAAGGCCTCCCGCATAGGCAAATGGGGTAAATACGGAAAGCTCAACCCCCGACACTCCCGCTACAAACCCCGTCAGTGATTTCACGCGCGGTACAAAGTAACCAAATATCAGGCCCCATTTGCCAGCACGTCCAAACCAGTATTGGACCTGCCGTACCCTGTCCGCAGTAATGCGGATAATATGGCCGTATTTGCCAATTAAATATATACCGGCAGTGCGACCCAATGTGTAGCTTAAAGAGATGCCGCACAAAGCGCCGAGAAATGACACAGCAATGGTGGAGACAAGATCCAGGTCGCCTTTATATACGAGATAGCCCGCAAATACAAGGAGCGTTTCATTCGGCACCGGAATCCCGACAACCCCCAATGTAAGCAACGAGAATATTCCCAAATACTCGTGGTGCACAAACCAATGAAGAACCATTTCCATCAACCGGCTATTTCCTCGCTCTTCTTTTCCGTCTTTGCCCTCCGCAATAACGCATTGACCTCACTCCGAATTGTATATAATGTCGTTCCACTTCGACTGAGCGCAAAAAAACCTATTACCCAGAGCGGAATTGTTAAAAGAACGAAAACTACTACTGAAAACCCCGTAGCCAGCGTCTTTTCAATTCCAAACATTGTAAGGCCAATGACACAAAAGAACTGATATGTCCCTACGTTGGCAGGGGCGTTTGGAACAGCGGTTCCAAGATGGACTATGAGAAAAACCACAGCCCCCACCCAAAAAGGCGCGCTGAGTCCGTAAGCCATCATAACAAGCCAGAAGGCCAGTGCCTGAAAGAAGAGGATGAAAATGGAAATGCCAAATGAGGCATAAAAAAGAGGCGACATGCCTATATCGCGAAGCCCCGTATTCATTCGCCCAATAAAAGACATTACCAATCGAATAGGCTTCCAGACCAATGGCTTTTCAGATGGTTCTTCTGAAGGAGCCCTCTTGCGAAAGACTACGTATATAAACAGTCCAGTGAATATTAAAACAATAATCCCCAATATATCTCCAGCCTCAACAAGGTCTCTCGGCAGCGGAATAAAGATGGCGGTAAGCCCTATTGCCAGTGCCATCCATACCCCGTCAAACAGGCGCTCTACAAGAATCGAGGGAATTGTTGAACTAAATCTTGCCGGAATCCAGCGCGAGACGAGATAGGCGCGGGCTAGCTCGCCAAATCGCATGGGCAAAACCTCGCTGATGAAGAGTCCCGCATAAATGGCCTGTGTTGTTTGAATCACAGACACATCACCAATGGGGCGCAGAAGCAGCTGCCACCTAAGCCCCTGAGAGACAAAACCCAGAATGTCACAAATGACGGCCAGCCCAATCCACCACCAGTTGATTGCGGCCATATCTTTTAAGATTTGATCCACGCGAACACCATGAAAGACCCATATCAGGCAAATGAGGGCTATTACATAGCCAAGTGCCGATTTTATCCACCGTGACAGGGGCTTGTCGGGCGGTGTGGGAATTGAATTTAACGGGATGTCTCTCTGATCCATTCTATGCCCTCGCGCAGAGCTCGGAAAAATTCATCCGTGTTGCCATCAAACCGGTGATTTCGAGATTTGATAAGTAAAAAACGCTTTGGCTCCCTCGCATTAGAAAACAATTTCCTTGCCACATCCACCGAAACGTACTCATCATGGCTCGATTGAATCATTAAAAGGGGCAGAGGAGAAACCGTAGGCAAAAAGTCAGCGCTCTCGAATGTCGGTTCATTGGGCATTTTCTTTGTAACATAAGTAATATCATCCAACAAGCGCCACCCAAGAACACCGGATTCGGACAAACCGATAGACACCAGACCCCTAAACGACCTTTTGTTCTCGTTTGAGGCGGCTGCGAGAAGGCACAAACCCGCTCCCTCTGAATGACCCATAAGAATAACCCTTTCGTCCGCTTTTTGAGTTATCCAATCAGCAATCCTTCGAAAATCGGACATAACGTCGGATGCCTTAAGGGTTGAATCACCAGTAAAACTCTCCAGGTAACGCTTTGTATCCAGCCCATACACATCGTATCCCCATGAAGCGATGCCCTTGGCAACCGTAACGGCAAATCCACGCCATCCACCATCTCCAGAAGCAAATAGAACCTTAGAATCAGGGTGCTTTAATTGTCCTTTGGCAGGATAGAAATAGATGTCCTGGCGCTCGCCACGAATTACAATTGTATTTTTCCCTGCACTATGGGCTTGGGCAATCATAACAGCAGACAGAAATATCACCAGGGAAAAAATACAAAAGAAAGAGAAATTATACACGCTTTACCTCTATCAATGCTGAGTTTCAGCAGTTAAAACTACGCCCCCGACAGGCCCAGGACATATACCGATTAGTTCCTTTGAAACTAATCGGTATACTTCATATCGTACTCGTTTTTATTCAGCTCGGAGACCTTGGTCATCGCAAACGCCAGTTTGGGTAAATCCAGCACGTTTCTATAGACCGCATATCTTGGCTCCCAGAAGCTCGCGAATTTCGCTTTGTACTGTCTGAGCCCCCTGAAGCTGAAGAGAAAATTTAAATGCTGAAAGAAATAATGCACGGCTTTTTCCTCTATTGAGGCTCCTTCTCTCTCTTGAAAACCGGACATAGGAGCCATCCCCAGATTAAAGCGCTCAAAGCCCTTCTCCCGGTTGTATAGAAAGAGATTCACAAAAAGGTAGTCCATAACCCCATTGGGAATCTCCGCTCGCCGTCTCATCAGATCAACCGTGGCCTCTCCCTTGCGATACGAGGGAACAATATTTACAAATGCGAGGACATTGCCGTCCTTATCCACAGCGGCAAAAATAGGAGTAGATCGAACATAATTCGGCTCAAACATTCCAAGCGTAAACCCGCGTTCCCGACGCCCCGGAATCCGCAACCATTCATCGGAGACCTCTTTTACCCGCAAAAAAACATCCTCAGGGATAGGAGGCTCATACCGGATTATATGAACACCCAATTTTTCCATCTGGTTGATGGTGTGCCGGAATTCCTTCATAGCCTTTCCCTGGAGTGTAAACCGAGTCAGATCAACTATGGCGTCGTCTCCGATTTTCAATTTTTTAAAACTCAACCGCCTGTATATAAACAGAAAGTCAGGCAGTGTCTGGTAAAACGCAAGCCCCCAATCATTCTCCTTACAAAACTCCATGAACCCGCGAATCGTCCCTTCAATCTCCTCCTCCGGGCCTACGGGGTCAGCGAGAACCACCGCAAAACTTCCCCCAACACGGTAAGAGAGAAAACACATCTGAGACGGCGAAAAAAAGTAGGATTTATCAGGCCAGAGCTTGAAGTAATCGAGAGACGAGCGTGCATATTTGAGGGCTATATTGGTTGCAATAGCACGCTCGCGAGGAAGCGTCCTGAACCTATAGATAACCGGGCGAAACAGGGCAAATCCGGAGTAGACTATTGTGGTAATTGTCATCAAGTAGAGGGAATTCACAAACCAATGGGCATAGCGTGTGCGCGGAACAATCTGGGGGTCACCCACAAGAGAGAAAAATAGCAACGTCCGGCGTATGGCATCGCTAAGGGTGAAATTAATCCCAAACTCCTTCGGATCAAGAAACCAGAATCCAGCAACCCCATAGGCAATCGCCACAATTGCTGCTATGCCGAGACGGACTAGCCCCCAACGCAGGTCCGGAATACTGCTCTTTACGGTAAAACTCTTTCGTGTCAGAAATAGCATAATGAGCAAAAACAGTGAGAAGAGCGCCTCTTCGTAGTCGAGTCCCTTTGTCAGGTGGAAAACGACCGACAAACACGAGAGCAGAAATACGCCCTGGAAGGCTCGCCTTTTCCGTTTATATATGTTGATGGAGGAGATAATAAGTGCAAACCCAATGAGCAGAGTAAAAAATCGAGAAAGATGGACAATATGAAGATGGAGAAATTCAATCGGGAATACCTTCTGGAATAGCGCCTGGCGCTCCGGCAAACCCGGGTCAGTTACGGAGAAGATATTAACCAACCCGCTTCCCAGCGTAACCAGCGCGACCATCCAAACTAAAATAGACCTCGTCCTTATATTAAAAGCCCTGAATGATCTCTGCCCCATTCCAAGAGAACCATGAACGACTCTATACAATTTTTATTTCTCACGCCTGATAATTTTACAGTTAATTATACCTAGATTAATATTGAGTTTTGTTCAAGCGCAGAGCCTATGATATTATATTCCACCTGCTACCCTGACTTTATCAAAAATGCTCATACTCGAAGGTCTAAAGGTATTAGATTTAACCAGACTTATCCCCGGCGGATATGCTACGCTGATCCTTGCCGATCTGGGAGGAGAGGTTCTAAAGATCGAAGATATGGAATCGGGAGACTATGCGCGCTGGATGGAGCCAGCCATTGCTGGATACGGCATCTATTTCCATGCGCTAAATAGAAATAAAAAGGGTATAAGGCTAAACCTAAAGACCGAGGATGGAAAGAGGATATTTAAGAAGCTCGTAGAAAACGGATATGACACTATAATAGAGAGTTTCAGGCCTGGCGTTATGGATAGACTCGGCATAGGTTATAACGTCCTTAGAGAAATAAATCCCGGAGTGATATATTGCGCAATAAGCGGCTATGGACAGAATGGTCCTAAAAAGGATAAAGCCCTTCACGACCTAAACTGCATGGCTGTCTCCGGCATCCTCAGCATAACCGGAGAGAATTCCCCCCCGATTCCGGGGATTGCCGACACATCGAGTGCCCTTTTTTCCGTAATCGCAATCCTCAGCGCACACATTGCGCGCCAAAGGAGCGGCCAGGGACGGTTTATAGACGTTTCCATGACGGAGGGGGTTATAAGTCTTTTCTCATTCCATCTTCTCAAATACCTAGTGGACGGGAAAATGCCAGTACCGGGGAATACGGACTTTACGGGGAGGTTTCCATGCTACGGGATTTATGAAACTAAAGACGGCAAACACGTGTCGCTTGCCGCGCTTGAAGAAAAGTTCTGGAGGAATTTCTGCCTCGTATCCGAAAGAGAAGACTTGATTCAAAAACAATATGATGAAAGTGATAAAACTAAAAAAGAGGTTGAATGTGTGTTTAAATCAAAAACCCGAATAGAATGGGAAGAGGCTTCAGAAAGGATTGATCTCTGTCTTGAGCCTGTACTTGACTTTAAAGAAGCCACGGAGAATCCACAATTAAACAATCGGAATCTCTTTTTTGAGATAAGACACCAAAACCAAAGGATTCCACACGTGAGGATGCCTTTTCTGGTGTCAGGATTAGAAGAGACACCCCGAAATCCAGCCCCCCTGTGGGGCGAGCATACAGAAGAGATTTTAGTTTCCCTAGGAATTGATAAAGAGGAGATCAAATCACTGAAAGACAAGGGGGTGGTAGGGTAAAAAATTGAATCGGTAGAAGTGACGGCTCTGTCCGGCAGTTTGGGCAAAAGCTGACCCACACAGTATACAAACCACAACTAGGGGGTTGAATAAGCCCCTATTTAAGAATCTCGCGATGGCCGTCATAACGTAGATTGGATTCTTCACTATTAATTCTCCCTTTCGTGTTTATTTAGCCGGTTTTCTATTCTGGCTTTTTGTATAGACTCTGCCATTCACCTGCCAGCATCCCATAAACCACATGGTCAACAAAGCGGTCATAAAGCCATTCCGCCTGCCTTATAACCCCCTCCTGTTTAAAACCCAACCTCTCCGGAATTGCACGGCTCTTCTTATTTTCAACGGCGCAACGTATCTCCACGCGATTCAAACCAAACTCATTGAATGCATAGTCCACCAATACCCGACAGGCATTGGTCATCAACCCCTTTCCTTGAAAAGAGGCTCCCAGCCAGTAACCAATGCTTGTCGCCCGATTCACCCAGTCAATTTTATGATAGCCAATAACCCCCGCCAGTCTACCTCTAAACCAAATACCCGACTGGAAACCGCTATTATTCGCAAACTGCTCAAGCGAGCCTTTAATAAACTCCTCTGTATCATCAAGAGACTTGTTGGTGTCTAGCCAGGGAAGCCACTCCCGGAGATATTTTCGATTCTGATTCATCAGGACAAACAACTCTTCTGCATGCCGCTCTTTGAGCAAGCAAAGCTCCGTCTCGTCGTCAATTCCAAGGCGAACCATGGGACTCACACCATTTTTGAATCTTTGTATTATCTGAGAAAATAATGTAATCAAAATTCTCGATTTGGCCTCTTATCCGTTCTTCTTCCGCTTCCTCCAATCACCTGATCAATTGATAGATTTCCCGCGCCCCAGACGAGCAGAGAAAGTGCAAGCCCAATAAGGGCGAGGTTATATTCTATTCCATGACCCTTATTTGGAACGTTGTACCAGTTCAAAAAAAACCCATTTGGGAGATGAACCTTGTATATTGCAACGAGCATATCTATTGCAAGTCCAATCGCGGCGATGCGCGTGAGGAATCCAATAATCAAAGCGATCCCCCCAAAGAACTCGGTTAATATAGCAACCACTGCAAGAAAAGGCGGAATACCTTCCTGTACAAAGAATTGAATTGTTTTTGACATTCCTGGCCCGCCGAATAATCCAAGGAGTTTCTGTGCTCCATGCGCGAAGAATATGACGCCGAGGGCGAGGCGCGCGAAAACAGGTGCCCAAGATGAGTAGGTTCTAAATAGCCACATGACAATCCCTCCTTTGCGGTCGAATAGATAATAATTTACTCATAAATTCCGTAGCTGTCATGCCTACTTTGCTCATTATAGTCAAGAATGGAGAGACCGAATTAAGGTTTCAAACCCGCCCCTACGATCTGCTCCTATGCGAACCTTCGCCGCTCAAGCATCATACGCATACCATATCTGGGACGCAATGTAACCAGGGGTTGAAGCTCGACCGGATGGTCGGAGACAAGGCGCATACGCCATTTCCGGGCAAGGGTTGCAATGATAATCACTCCCTCCACCCATGCAAACCCCTCGCCTATACACTGCCTGGGGCCGCCTCCGAATGGAAAATACGAGAACTTGGGCCGTGATGCCCTTGACTCAGGGGTCCACCGGCTTGGGTCAAATGTAAGCGGATTTGGGAAGTACCTTGGGTCGCGGTGCACAACGTATGGACTCATGAATATGACCGAACCAGCGGGAAGAAGATAATTAGCGACCTCATAATCGTCAATCGCCCGGCGGCCTATTATCCATGCCGGCGGATAGAGGCGCATCGCCTCGGCAAAAACCATTTCCGTATACTGCAAGCAGGGCACGTTGTTAAAAGTAGGAGGACTCCCACCAAGCACCCTGTCAATTTCAGCGTGGAGCGTTCTTTCCACATCCGGGTGCTCTGAGAGCAGATACCAGACCCATGTAAGCGCGTTTGCCGTCGTCTCGTGGCCGGCAAGGAGTATCGTCAGTGCCTCATCGCGCAGTTGCTTATCCGTCATCTGGCCCCCGTCGCCCTCTTCATCCTGTGCGCGCAGAAGCATAGAGAGGAGGTCTCCCTGATCCACACCGCTAGCCCGATGCTCATTAATTATCCTGTATACCGTCTCATCCAGACGATTCTGTGCCCTCTGAAGGCGGCGATTGCCGGGAAGCGGGAGCTTATCAAAGAGCTCGGAAAAGGGGAGAACGCGCGTGCGCCACTCATCCATCGCTATAGTGAGCGCATCGCCAATCTCATTCGCCTCCGATTCAACATCCGCGTTAAAGAGCGTCTTTCCGGCAATTGCCAGGGTCAGGCGCTTCATCTCCTGAGCAATATCCACGGTCGCACCATCCTGCCAGCGCTCCCCCATACGCCCTCCGTAATCCGTCATTACAGATGCATATGCCGCGATGCGCTGGCGGTGGAATGCAGGCTGAATGAGCCGCCTTTGGCGGTGATGGAAATCGCCCTCGCTTGTGAGCAGCCCCTCGCCCAACAGAAACTTTGTCCTCTCAAGCCCACGGCTTTTGATAAAATTCCGGTTATGTGTTACCAGTACGTCCTTGATATAATCGGGATGGTTGAATAGAAAGGCATTCCGCGGACCAACTCTAAAATGAACAATGTCGCCATAGTCGCGTGCAATGCTCATCAAAAATCCTATTGGATCGCGGCGGAAGGCAAACAGATGACCAAAGAGCGGCTTACCCCTAGGGCCTGGCGGATAGCCGGAAGTTGTCATGTGAAACCCTTTTGAATAAGCCTCATTTCTCATACCTCTTTCTCTCCAGGTCTAATTCAGTAAAAAGCCCGATTGAATGGAGGGCTTCGTTTGCCTCATCCAGGGATTTAGAACCTGAAACAACCCTTGCCGGTCTTGAAACTTCTTCATAGACAACCCTCGGAGAAAAGTAAAATGTCAGAGTAGACATAGGGGATAGAATCACCTTTCTTGTCCCACCCCGGATAGTCGTCTCTCCAATTGCCCCCTTTGCACATTCAACGGGGATTCTGCTTGCCTCCGTTCCGACCTTTGAGATAACCATTTCAAGCTCTCTGGCAATCTCAGGCGTGATTCCCCAGGCCCCGAGAAGCCCGCCCCCCTTTGCAACAACGCTAAGAGATCTTTCCAATTCTTGTGGACTGAGTTCCCCATCGCTTCCGTATCCAAAGACCCCGAGAACGATGCTAAATTCCCTTTCAAGCTCAGCAAGAGAGGCTATCATAATAGAATCGGCCAGAGGGCTTGCAAGCCCTTTTTCATCACCGAATGCAAGCGAGTCTCCCCCCACATCTATTCCTATTAAAAGATCGGCATCCATGGCTCTCATAGCCTTACCCAGTCCCTCCACCACGCCTTCTATGCCCCTTGTTATATCAACCAGAAGCGTTTCTATTCCGTATATCTCGGCTATTTGGGTTTCTGCAAATCTCACGCCCGTCGTTGTCACGGTATCTTTATTCGCAAACCAGACGGTGTCATTTAAGGGGTTCAAATTTCTGATCTCATCCAGAGTCCGGGGACCGGGTATAGGGTCATAAACAGACCTCTCCCACGGAAGACCGCCGAGTATGCACTCAATATTGAACATGCCGAGCAGCCTTGCTGTGGGAATCGTTCCTACAATATCACCTCCGCCTCCAATCCCTATGAGTATTGCCCTTTTGGATTTTCTTATGAGTTTTTCTAAAGATGAATTTAATTTTACTTGCACTTTAATCTCCTTTTCTCATACGTCAAAAAGCTAAATTATACCATTTCAATAGAGCGAATGTTAAAATAACCGGGAGAGGGGCACCATGATAAAGCTCTATGATTACCCTAAATGTCCGTTTTGCCGAAAGGTGAGAGTCGCTCTTGCCGAGAAAGGGATTCAATACGGAAGAGTTTTTGTTGACCTGGGAAAAAGGGAACAGAAGAAAGAGGAGTTCTTAAAACTGAACCCCTACGGTAAGGTGCCAGTTCTCATTGACAATGGCGCTGTGATTTATGAATCGTCTGTGATTAACGAGTATCTCGATGAAAAATACCCAAAACCTCCGCTTATGCCCTCTGATTCTACAGGGAGAGCCAGAGTTCGAATTTGGGTTGATTTTTGCGAGTCTCATTTCCATACTCCTTGGTTCAACATCTATAGAGAAACGACGTTTAGACCCGAAAACGAACGGAATAGGGAATTAATAGAAAGGAGCAAAAATGAAATTAAAGAGCATCTCAGCCGTTTAAACCGGGAGCTTGAGGGGCATGAGTATCTGTCAGGCTCATACAGCCTTGCAGACATAGCCTTCACGCCGAGAATTGCGCTATTTGATTTGCTCGGAATCGGAATAGATTCAGAGTTTGAGAATGTAAGGGATTGGGTGGAGAGAATTAAATCAAGGCCGAGTTATAAGGCCCTGGAATTGTGATTGATTACGATTCCCCAAGGAGTTTTCTTCTCTTAAAATAGTCCTTTTTCTTCCCTACGGATTTTTCATATATAAAATCCGCGAGGAAGAGCTTTTTCTCATCAAGTGTCTGTAGCTTCTTCAAATCCCTCTCCACCCACAGGTTTATCTTTATTCTTTCCTCTTCAGTGTAAGGGTTGGAGTGGGGAAGGGTAAGGACATAAGCCTCCTGAATGAGCTTTTTGTAGTTATTCTTTGATACCAGAATCTCCTTCATAATTATCCTTTCGGGTATTGGTTCAAACTCGATCTTCCTGTTAAAAAGGGTTGATAAAAACGATCTGCCCTTTTTTCCTTTTCGTCCGTTCTCTTCACCCCCAATCTTATAATATGTCCTTCCCCTCTCTTCAAACGGAATAATCCATCCTTCCCTGATTAGGGGATCGAGTTTTTCCTGAACACGGAAAATATCCGTCTCCACTATCACAGACATCTCCCATATTGTAAGAGGCCCCCTTTCTCTGATTAACTCGAGGTATTTAGAAGAATCTTTGGACTCTATTCTCTTTGCGCTCATTTCAGGTTAATAATCAACCATGAAAATTGAGTGGTTGTCAAGGGTTATAATATTTCCAGATGAAACATAGCTAGGTATCAATGGGTACCGGGATAAAACCTAATCCCTCTCCACAATTTCAAACACCTTCCTCAATGCCTCATGCAATTTCTCAGGTCTATTTCCGCCAGCCTGAGCCATGTCGGGTTTCCCACCGCCTCCACCATCAATGAGAAGAGCAAGCTCTTTTATAATCTTTCCCGCATGGAACCTCTTGCTCAAATCCTTTGTAACGCCGACCAGGAGATAAGCCCTGCCATTGCTTCGGCTCCCCAGAACCGCAAGCCCGGAGCCGATTCTCTCTTTAATATCATCCCACACTCTTCTGAGCTCATCAGGGCTGACACCCGAAATCTCCTCCGATAGAACCCTCACACCCTTAATCTCTGTTATATTATTGAGGAGCGTTTTTGCCCTCTCGCTCATCGCTTTGTCTTTAAACGATTCCAGCTCCTTCTTTATCCTCTCATTTTCCTCAACCATCTTCTTTAACTTAGATATCAAGTCGGACTGAGGAACCTTGAGAAAATCAGAGGCTTGGGCGATGAGTTCCTCCTGTTTTCTAATAAACCTCCACGCGGATTCTCCGGCAAAGGCCTCGATTCTCCTTATCCCAGCGGATGAGGCCGTTTCGGTTACGATTCTAAAAAGCCCGATTTCACCCGTTGTGTGAAGATGAGTCCCACCGCAGAGTTCCTTGCTGTAGTTGCCTATGCTCACGACCCTGACCTTATCTCCGTACTTTTCCTCAAATATAGCCATAGCCCCACTCTTTATAGCTTCGCCATACGGGACATCGGTCTGCGTTATCACTGTATCATCCCATCTCACTCTGGTGTTTATAATGTCCTCCATCCTGTGTATGGTTTTGTCGTCAATTGACGAGTAATGAGTAAAATCAAACCTCAATCTCTCCGGCGCGACAAGAGAGCCCGCCTGCCTTACATGATTCCCAAGTACCTCCCTTAATACCGCATGGAGCATGTGAGTCGTTGTATGGTGTGTCCTTGCGCCGTATCTAAACCGCTCATCAATCCGCATATCCACTCTATCGCCCACCCAGAGGGTTCCTCCCTCCACAACCGCGTGATGGACTATAAGATTAAGAAGCGGCTTTTTCGTATCCACCACTCGAGCCTTTCCAGACTCGGCTTCTATGACTCCCCTATCCCCCACCTGCCCCCCGGATTCACCATAAAAGGGGGTTTTATCAGTTATTAGCTCCACTCTGTCGCCCTCACCCGCGCTATCAACGAGCCTCCCGTCCTTTATTATGGCGGTGATTCTCCCCGTGTCCCTAGTCCTGTCGTATCCTGTGAAGTTGACCATAAGTCCGCCTGAGGCAAACTCCTTATAGAGGGGCACCAATTCTTCCTCTCCCGAGCCTTTCCAGGCAAGCCTCGATCTTTCCCTCTGCTTTTCCATCTCTTCTTCAAAACCGGAGTAATCTACATCCAATCCACTCTCTCTGGCTATATCTTGGGTTAAATCTACGGGGAAACCGTATGTATCGTAGAGTTTAAATACAACATCGCCGGGCAGAGCCTTTTCGCCCCGATGTTTGTCAATCTCAATGTTCAAGAGTTCAAGCCCTCTATCTATTGTTTGGAAGAACCTCTCTTCTTCATTCCTTACTACTTCAATCACAAAACTCAATCTTTCCTCAATCTCTGGATATGCGCTCTGCATTATGTCTTTTACCTGGTTGACAAGACTGAAAAGGCACGGCTCCTTAATTCCGAGCATCCTTGCATGTCGAACCGCGCGCCTGAGAATTCTTCTTAGCACATACCCTCTGCCCTCATTTGATGGAAGCACGCCGTCCGAGATTAGAAAGACCACGGCGCGGGCATGGTCGGCAATCACCCTCATTGAGACATCGGATGACGGATTCTCTCCATAGGATTTTCCTGATATCTCCTCAACCCCCGATATGATTCCACGAATGAGGTCCGTTTCATAATTGCTCTTTACCCCCTGAAGCACCGCCGTGATCCTCTCAAGCCCCATCCCCGTGTCAATGCTCGGCTTTGGAAGCGGCGTGAGATTTCCCGAAGAGTCCCTTTCAAACTGCATAAACACGAGGTTCCAGAGTTCGAGATAGCGGTCGCAGTCACACCCTACGCCGCATGTTGACTTTCCACAGCTGAATGCCTCGCCCTGATCAATTATTATCTCTGAGCACGGACCGCAGGGACCTGTATCGCCCATCGCCCAGAAGTTGTCCTTCTCTCCCATGCGAACGATGCGCTCTGCAGGGAGATGGATCTGGCGTCTCCATATACCAAAGGCCTCGTCGTCATCCTTAAAGATAGTGACCCAGAGCCTGTCTTTAGGGAGTTTAAAAACCTCTGTAAGAAGCTCCCATCCAAATCCGATTGCCTCGCGCTTAAAATAATCTCCAAACGAGAAATTCCCAAGCATCTCAAAGAAAGTATGATGCCTCGCCGTATAGCCGACGTTCTCAAGGTCGTTGTGCTTTCCGCCCGCTCGGACGCACTTTTGGCACGAAGCAGCCCTTGTGTAGGGGCGCTTATTCAGTCCCAAGAAAACATCCTTAAACTGCACCATTCCCGCATTTGTAAAAAGGAGTGTGGGGTCGTTCCTCGGTATCAGGGATGAGCTTTTGACAGTGGTATGGCCCCTGTCTTCAAAGTATTTAAGAAATGTGCGCCTTATGTCTGAGCCTTTCATTGTTTTTCTTTTACTTAACCACTAATTAACACGAACAAAAATTTCCAGTCGAGGATAAAACCACTTTGTAGGGGCAAGTTTCAAACCTGCTCCTACTTGTCAGAAGAACTATTCACGCCCATTCGCGGCTCAACTGCTTTTACAAACCTCTTAAGCGGATACTCCGCCGCAAGCTGCCCGCACGCCCCTAGAATATCGCGCCCACGGTTCTTTCTTATCCTCACGTTGATACCATAAGAGATTAGAACCCTCTGAAAATCAACCACCCTCTCATCGCTGGGAGATTTATACGGAAGCACAGCAACCTCATTAAATGGGATGAGATTTACCTTGCACCTTACGCCCTTTAGCAATTCCCCAAGTTCCCTTGCATCGTTGTCGGAGTCATTAACGCCCTTGAGGAGCACATACTCAAACGTGAGGAGCTTTCTGTTGGGCACAGGAAATTTTCGGCTCTCCTCAATAAGCCCCTTTATGGGGTATCTCCTGTTAATTGGCATAATTTCGTCCCTCAGATTGTCCCTTGGAGCATTAAGCGAAACGGAGAGATTTACGGAGACCTCTTTGCCCAACTCCCTAATTTTGGGGACTACTCCGGATGTAGAGACAGTGATCTTTTTAGGAGAGAACCCGATAAAGTCGGGATGCGTAAGCGTTTTGAGCGCTCTTACGGTGCCCCCAATATTATCGAGCGGTTCCCCCATTCCCATGAAAACTATGTTCGTGACAGAATGAGAATTGCGGCTATTGACCTCAATGAACTGGTTCAATATCTCGGACGGCTTCAGATTTCTTATCTTTCCAACCCTTCCCGTCAAACAAAACGTACATCCAAGGGCACAACCAACCTGAGTGGAAATGCAGAGTGTAAATCTGCGATCATCCGGGATTAGAACGCTCTCTATCCGGTTTCCATCCCCAAGCTCAAAAAGATACTTCTTTGTGCCATCACGGGAGGTTCGTTCCTCAGCGAGTTTTAGGGATGAAATTACAGCCATGCCACTTAGGGTTGACCTAAAATCCTTGGGAAGATCAGTCATCTGGTCAAACGAACTCACTCCCATTCTGTAAATCCATTTTCCCAACTGACGCGCACGGTAGGGCCTTTCACCCAGTCCGACAACAAAATTCTCCAGTTCCTCTGGACCCAGGTCTTTTATATTAATTTTGCTCATTCTCTTAATTTTACCTGCAAAGAGTGGGACTTAATAATCCGCCACCCACTCCTTTTAGCCTCAGCCTTTAGAATAGGGTCGGGGTTCACCACAATAGGATTTCCCACAAGCCTGAGCATCGGTATATCGCTTGCGCTGTCCGTATAGAAGTAACTCTCCTCAATATTAATTCCATTCTCTTCTGAAAACCTCTTTGCCCAGTAGATCTTCCCCTCTCCCACGCAGATAGGTTCGATTACCCTCCCTGTGAAAAATCCGTCTTCTACCTCAAGCTGTGTAGAAAGGCAATGATCAATACCAAGAAACCTCACGATTGGTTCGCAAGTGTATTTTATAGAGCCTGAAAGGACAGCAGTTATATGGCCGCTATCCTTGTGATTCTCTATCCATTCCTTTGCGTGCGGGTAGATGTAATCCTTCACCGTATTCTGGAACCAGGACTCGCAGAACGAAATCATCCCCGATTCAGGCCTCCCCTTCCTTTCCCTCGCAAATCCCTTCATCATGGTCTCAATGTCCAGGAGATTAAGCCTGTACCTGAGATATAGGTAAGACGCCTTGATCATTTCCCAACGTTTTATATAACCTTTCTTGTAGAGATATTTTGAATACAGATTTGCTGTGGTCTCACTGAGGAGCGTTTTATCTAAGTCAAAAAAGGCACAAATCTTCCCATTATTAGGGGGTTGCATTTAATCCACACCGGGGCTTGACAGTTAAATCTTAACATTGAAAAGCGGTGGGTTCAAAAACGTGAATGGTTACGATGATAAAATCAAGTTAAGATGGCATGGCACCCTCTCATCACCTAAATCCGTATTACACCCTCTTCAACAGACACAATAGAGAAGGAGGTTCCATAGTTTACGACAATTTCTTTAGCATCCACATAGTCGCTTACCGATTTGTAAATCTCAGGTGAGACGAGGACCTTCCATATCGGAGCATCTTCACAAATCGCCCTTGCAGGCCCAACCACCTCTTTTACGCCTTGAGGAATGCCGGACTCCATATAAAACGGTATAGCTTTTGCTTCTATTCCGATTTTTCCGCTTATAGCCTCCTTGCCCTCAGCCTTTCTCTTCCTGCTCATATTTGCAAGAACCTCAAGCACCTCAACAGCGGCGCAGACAGCCCTTAGTTCAGGCTTATCCTGTTCATCGGGAACATTAAAGAGCGCAACGATTTCATCCTGAAGAAGCGCCTCTATAACCCCGCCGTAGTTCGACACGATAGAGGAGGCGGCTTTTCTATACTGTGTAAGAAATGAGGAAAATTCCGCGGCACCGAGCCTTGTAGAGAGCGACTCAAAATCTCCAATCTTGGCGACAAACACTGTGACTCTTCTAATCCTTGGCTCCTCTTTCCTCTCAGAAGCAACTACGGTCGGCTGAAACTTGGGAGGCTCTTTGGCCATCTCTTCTTTTCTCCTTATCTGATCAACCATTTGATTAAAGCTCTCAAAAAGCCTAATCATAAGTGGGTCCTTCTGCACATCTCTATCCATATCAAGCCTGGATGCGAGGTCCCCACGCGACACACGCTTGATCCCCATGATGATGCTCTCAATTTGAGCATCCCGTCTTTTGGAAAAAGGAGGAGAGACCGTAAAGGTATATATAGCGGAGAAGAAAATCCCTATCGCCACACTCCAGAAAAGAGAGTGAAAGATTAATGGCTTAACTTCAATCCCTTTAAGCCCTGCTACAACCGTATACCCGTCAGGCATAGAGAGTCTAAATTTCTTTACCCCGGTTTCCCTTTCCCTCCCGAGACTTTCCTTGAGAACTCCATTTTCATCCATGAGTTTTAGATATACGATGTCTGGCCTCGCGCTCAGCAGTTCCCTTGCAACCTGCGTAAAATCCTTTCTGCCTTCAAAAAGTGTTCTAATCTCATCGGCCTTGTATCTCAAGAACTCCGAGGCGCTAAAAAATGAATTAAAAACTGAGACGGCAACAGACACGCATATAAAGAATAAGATCAGAGAAACTCCCCTTTTAGCCTTCGCGCCGAAGTCGCTTGATCTGTTTCCAGCCATGTTTTTTGCCTCTTTTATAAGCGTATCAGGAGTTCTTAAATGTAATTCACTAATAAGCCCATTATACAAATCCCGAACTGATATGTTCAGGCAATTAAAAATTGCTAACTGGCTAAACATATTACCTCGATTTATTTCTTAATCAATGGAAAAATTAGGAGGAAATAACATTTAAAATTAACTTAGGGATTTGATTATAGTCTTTGAAAATTTAGTGGAATAAACACCAGCCAGGAACAACCGACAACGGCTTGACTTCTAAGTACCCAGCACCGACTAATAATCGTGGTCTCTCAGTCACAGTTAATAGATTCAACTTGAGACGGGCTTAATGCTCACCTTTGTCCTATCCTTGCCCAACCTTTCAAAACTCACAGTCCCATCCACAAGCGCAAACAGGGTAAAGTCTCTTCCTATACCTACATTCTCCCCGGGATGGAATTTTGTTCCCTTCTGCCTTGCCAATATATTGCCCGCACGGACAACCTCTCCGCCGAACTTTTTTATACCTAGTCTCCTGCCCTCGCTATCTCTCCCGTTTCTTGAACTTCCGCCGCCCTTTTTATGAGCCATATAGATTCACCCCCTAACTCTCGATGTCCGTTATTTCAACAGATGTATAAACCTGACGATGCCCCTTCTTTCTTCTATATCCCTTTTTTCTTTTAAACTTAAACACAATTATCTTTTCGCCTTTTTCATGGCCGAGAATCTTGCCTTTAACCCTCGCATTCTCAACCAAAGGAGAACCGACTTTACTCCCCTTTTCGGAATCGGATACCATCAATACCTCGCTGAACTCCACAGTGTCACCGGAGTTTCCTTTGAGTTTTTCTACCCTTATAATATCACCCGATTTTACTCTATACTGCTTTCCGCCGGTTTTAATAACTGCTTGCATTTCGCTAACCTCCAGATTTAAGAGGTTAATTTTTGCCGATTTCCAGTCTGTTGTCAAATTTTACGAGTATTACACAAGAACGTTTAATCCCTAATTCATAGAACAGACATTGTTTTATTCTTTTGTACCAATATTGTTTATCCAAAATAAAGAAAATTGCTAGGCGGCTAACCGAAATACCGAAATCGGAGTATATTTTGAACCCTCCGGATGGAGCAGGCTCTTCATAAGGGCAATTTCAGTTATGGAAAAAGGGGTGTTTTTAGGAATCGGAAAAGAGCCTTTAGATTGCGCTCTTCCTCTGATTCTCCCTATTGTCACGTGAGAGACAAAAGCCCGGCTCTCCTTTTTAAAGCCGAGCCCCTCGAGTCTCTCTTCTATCTCACACTGAAGCTTTAAAAGCTCTTGGTTCTCAGATAAACCGATAAAAAGAACGCGTGGATTCCTGAGATTGGGAAATCCTCCAAATCCGGAAATTGCCGTCCTAAATGGAGAATACATTCCAACCGACTCTGCAAGAACGCTTTCTATCTCTTCTATCTTTGACTCCTCTACATCCCCCATGAATTTAAGCGTGAGGTGGAGTTTTTCGTAGTTCTCCCACTTTACCCCCTCCCAGTGGGGTTTCATATCCATTATATACCTCTTCATCTCAAGCTTTATTTCTTCTGGAATAAGCGCGGCGATAAAGGTTCTCAATCAATCCAATCCTTTATGTGAAAACTGACCGAACGGTATAATATACCTCGTAATTCTACCCAAGAAATGTCCAGTTCAGGTTTCTTGACAATACCATCTTACCTTGCTATCTTAAATGAAATAGAGCGGGAATAGCTCAGCTGGCTAGAGCATCTCCTTGCCAAGGAGAGGGTCGCGGGTTCGAATCCCGTTTCCCGCTCCAGCAAATAACCATTTATTTGCTGAGGCTTACGACTGGTAAGTTAAGAACTGTAGGGATTATGGTTTTTGGTGTGGCGTCTAAAGGGGTGTCCATAACTTCCAAATTTAGAACGTTTCCCAGTTTATCAATTGCTCTTTTCTTTACTGACTCTCTGGTGTGAGAATACCGCTTGGGCATTCTCATATCTTTATGTCTGGTAAACTCCATGACTGTTACACAAAGTCCTCTTTCTCTCCGACAATTAGGTTAGAACAGAAAGTATGGCGCAGGTCCTGGAAACGACATTTCCCTATACTTATCTACCAGCCACAGATTCATTTCAGATACAGGGAAGGGTCTTTGATCTCATATCCTTCCCTATCAACAGTCGGAACTTAGTCGTTAGTTTTAGCCCCTCCAACTTTCTTCTTAGATTGTTCCTCCATCTCTACATACTCAAACAGATCTCCTACTCGAACACTGAAGGCTTTGCAGAGAGCATATAACGTTCCTCTTTTAATTCCTTTCCAGGTGTCGTTAAAAAGTGGTCTTAAGGCGTTAATAGAGACGTTAGCTTTACTTGCTAATTCTACTCTAGTCATTCTCCTATTCCAAGCTAAGAGAAATTGATATAATATATTTTTATGGCTGAAACGAAAAATATTATCGCAGGATTTAGAGAGGTTGTTCAGGATTTACTTGTTCCTGAGTTGAAAGCTATTCGGGCTGAGATTGAGTTTATGAAAAAGGCCACAGATTCAAATACTCAGGAAAGAAGAGAATTGAGATCCGAAATTAAAGAAACTAAAGAAATCACTATTCGTCTCTTGGAAAAATTTGACGCTACTTTAAAATTCGCTGAACTCTCCGAAAGGATCGCAAGGCTTGAGCAAAAAGTGAATATTTAGCTGTTTTCTATAAAAGTCATCGAAACCCCTTCAGGATTTGTACCGATTCACTTTCCATTCCCAAGCTTACCACGATTATAGGTTTATCCATCTTCCAATACAGACAAGCAAGTCTTAACCCTAGCTACCTGATTCCTATTTAATGTTTATCCGTTCTAATTCACGGCTAACACATGGACACATATCCCGGCTGAGAGCGGATTCGGTCGCACCAATCCCGAACGGCAGAAAATGGAGAGAGGCTAATCTCACCCTCTTCGGCGATGTGCACATAAGGGTAACATCCGATGTCGGCTATTGAATAAGGGCCGGCTAAGAAATCACTCTTCTTGAGATGATCATCTAAAATCTTAAGTGTCGCCCTACCCGCTTCACGGAGCGCCTGAATCTCTTTCTCATTCTGATTTTCCTTCGGAACAAATCTGGTAAAAAAACGCGCCCTCGCAAGGCTAGGGTCAACGGTTGTCTTTCCAAAGAATAACCACTGGGATATAAGACCAAAAACCTTCGGGTCTTCCGAATAAAGGGGATTTGGAGCAAATTTCCTTCCGAGATAAAGGAGTATCGCATTTGATTCCCATAAAACAAAATCTCCGTCAACGAGAACAGGAATCTTCTTGTTTGGATTAAGCGATACAAACTCAGGTTTACTCTGCTCCCCTTTAAAAATATCTACGTTTATCTTTTCATATCCTATCCCAAGCTGATTCAGTGCTAACCTCACCTTATAGCAATTTCCAGAGAGCGGGTGATCGTAGAGTTTAATCATTTTTAGTCCTCTATGTATTTCAAGAATTCCTGGGTGAATATCTCCTTTCCCAGTATCCTAAATACAGTCTCTTTTTTAGCAATATGATAAACAACCCTGCCGCGTGTGCAAACCTCATTCCTCTCATTCATTATGTCTACAGAGATGAAAATGTCCCGTCCCTCTACCCTATCTATCTTGCCTCTGACTTCTATAGGAGAGGAAGTCTTAACTGTATTTAAAAACTCCATTTCAATTTTAACCGTAACCCCTATTTTCTTTATTCTATCGAACATTGTCCAGAACGCCACCTCGTCAATCAAAACGCACTGAATTCCGCCGTGAAGGATGCCGGGAAAACCGGAGAGGTGGTCTTCGGGTTTTACCCTTGCAAAGACCTCCCCATTTTTGTCATCTGCAAATAGCTTCATCCTAAGCCCCAAATCATTAGTCGGATCGCAGCCAAAGCACCTGTATCCGGATAGTTTGGAAAAGACATATTCTATTTCTCGAACCATGATTCCTCCAAAGATTTGAAATTTGAGACTTAAAATTATCTCCTATCGTCACTATTGCCTCGTACTCTCTAAACATCTCCTACCCTTTGTGGTTCTTCTATTCTCCAATACTCTACCTGACAAAAATTCCAAATCGTTTTGTGGCATACTATAATTACCTTCATGATTTAGGTTTGATAAACGATTTTTGTCACAAAGACATCAGGAAAGGATGTTAAATTTAAATTTCAAACTCTGTGCCCTCGCGCCTTTGTGGCTAATTATCTCTTCATGCAGTGGGTATAGATAAACACATGAATAAAGAGATCAAAGATAAGATTAAAAAGGTCTTAATCAGTAAACTGCTTCAGGGATTTAAGCCGGAGGATATAGGAGACGATACTCCTCTAGTTGAGCTTGGAGTGGGCGTTGATTCCGTAGCCACACTAGAGCTAATAGTGGCGCTTGAAGAAGAGTTTCATATAACTATTGATGAAAGCGAAGTCAATCAAGAACTCGTATCAACCATCAATACCATTGCCGACTATGTGTCTAGGCGCATGGAATCAGCCTCTTGATCCTTTCTTCCCCTTAAGGTACACCTCGACAGAGTTTATGAACTCCTTTCTTACGCGCTCGCTCGCCTTGCGTATTGGATCAAGAACCACCTTCTCATAAACCTCCGATGCGGTAGACTCCAGCTTTGAATCGCCTGTTGTACGGGCAAGCCTAAGAACAGCTACCGAGTTGTAGAATATTGCCTTAAAAAGCGCCCTCCTTGCATCGTTTAATCTAAATTCCTCAAGTGCCCTCTGCGCCTCAAGAAGGTCATAGAATGCGACACCGCAAAATAACGTAAGGAGCCTTTTTGCCTCTTCTTGAGACATTCCCTCGATGATATAAACAAGCGGGGCTTCTATTATTGCTTCGAGTTCGTTTCCCTTGCTTTCTATGATACGGGCAAGCTGCCTTATTTTTTCATCATCGGCACGGCTTAAAAGGTCCCTTAGGGCATTTTGCACGTATTCGAGTGCAAAGCTGTCCCGGATTTCATCGAGGGAAAGCCCTTGGTGTTTGAGGGCTTTTATCTGAGCCAGTTTATCGAGAGTAGATTCGGGGTAGTAGAGCCTGGCCGCTTTTCCTTTAACATTTCCAGTCTTCCGGCCTACGGGTCCCGGAATAAAACCCAGCTTCACATAAAACTTTATTGTCTTTGCAGGATCATCCCCTAGATCGATCTTCCTTTTTTTCGCTTCTTTGATAATTTCTTCAATTGTCATGTCGGCCATAGAGAGATATTACGCTTTGAAATATACGCTTGTCAATCCGTATTTGCTTATATTAACTCCCAAACATCAATTCATTGACCCAAAAACAGAGTTAACAAAAGAATAATAGAGATTCATTGAGATTTATCAAGATTGATAAGGATTCAATGAGATTAATTGACATTGCGATATAAAAGAGTCTACAAACTCTTAGATCCCCCTTTCAAGAATCATCAATAACTCCGTCTGTTCATTATTCCGTATAACATAGCCTCTATGCAAATACTCACATGGTTCAAACCTCGTAATCAACCACACTTCTTTCTAAGCGCACCTCGGTTACAAAACTCGCCACCTTTAGGTGTTCAGGATGTTTTTGATAGGCTTCGAGGTCGCTTAAGCTATCAAACTCCGAAAACAGAACAACATCAAAAGCCGCATCGGATGGATTAATATTAATGCCAACCTCAATATATTTAATCTCACTTATCGTACCCTTTAGAGACTCAAGGAGGCCTTTTAACTTCTTTGCATTTTCCCTTCTATCCGCGCCATTTGCAAAATCTTTGAGTCGCCACATCACAATATGCCTTATCATTACTTTGCCTCCTTATATTCCGAAAGGTTAGATAGTTCTTCAAGTGATCTTACTCCTGGATAAAAATTCCCCTTTATTTCCCATGTGGGATACCCTTTTATACCCTTTTCATTGCACAGCGCTGGATTTGCTTTTCTTCCCATTGGATCGCATTCCACATAGTTGATATACTTAAAAGCCTCGCCAAAAAGCTCCTTTTGCTCCAGGCAGTGAGGACACCAGTATGCGCCATACATAGTAGCTCCTACTTCTGTAAGGTGCTTTGCAAGACCTACTTGCCATGTATCTTTTGAACCGGCGCTTAGTCCATTTGATTGAAGAAAAGCAGAGGCTAAAAGAACAGACACAACTATGGCTCCGCTTAGGGAGGCAAATTTTATAAATGAATTTCCGGGCAATGGGTCGGGCTTTCCTATTAGCAGTGTAATTAAAATGCCGGTAATTATAAATACCGAAGCCACGCAATATGGGCATATGGCCTTTATAACAAAAAGCTCGATGTACGTAAGGTATGCAGAAAAAACAAATCCAGTCAAAGAAAAAAAATAGAGTAAAAGCCACTTGGCTCGATATGAAACGGATATAAAGGATGAAATAAAAATAGACAGGTATCCGATAACACCGAAAACCGCCACGGGGATTCCAAGAATTGCCGAATAGGGGCTTTCTCTCACAGTATCACAGCCGGAGTCTACGGCACAGAGCGTAGCCCGCGCCTTTGTATAGTAGAGATAAGTCAAATATACAGAAAGCACCATGCCTAAAGCCGAGAGGATTAGAATAATCAATGGAGGTGTTTTTCTGTCTTTCATTTCCATTTCCAATAATATTAACTGCCTAACTGTCGTAATTGAAACAAACTCTATCTCAAAGGCTATATTCGGTATAAATCCTCTTTTTTCTCCTACATTTGACCTCTCTCCATAGTATGCCTGTGTTCCGTGTTGAGCGAATGACGAGCTGGTACCCCGTGCAGCAGGATGGCCGTGCATATGATAACCACCACAACGAGTATCGCCTCCGCAAAGACCTTGTGCCTGAATCGGTTTAATATCTTGTCCTCCCGTAAGTCAGGATTAAAGAGGGCAAAGTACAAAACGATAAATAAGCGATGGAATGGCCCATGTCCAGCAAATGTGTGGCAAGCCCACTTCCGCAGGAACGGAACACTGATGTAACGGTTAGAAACCCCAATCACTATAAGCACAAACAACAATAGAATCTTGATAACTACTATTCGACCGTAAGGCGTTTCCCAGAGGGCACGAAAACTTCCCACCTGAATCCAGGTGTTGTACGTTGCCGTGACCAATACAGTGCTGAGCGCAATCCCCGCAAGCGTAGAAAACCTATGGGCGATGTAGGCAATGAGCGCACGCCGATATTTAAGGATCTCAACCATTTTTGGTAGAACAACGGTTGAAAGCACCATAAGACCGCCTCCCCAGATTGAGCCTGCCAAGAGGTGTAGACAGTCCATCAATTCGGGGAGCGTTAGGTCTCCCATATCGGCGGCGTGGCCAGATGCGCTTCGTGTCATGGCAATGACAACCCCAGCGCCCAGCATAAAAGCAGGAATCGCACGGGAATCAAGGCGTCTTCTGCCAGCCCACCATCCGATCCATAATGCCATAATCGCCACGGGGCGGACAAGCCACAGATTTCCATAGTGGGTTCGGAGGATAATAATAGGCATCACGGAAAAGATTTCTGAGAGGGGACGGTCACTCATCTCCATACCACGCATGAGCAACTCGGCAACGCTGCTCATTGTCAACATCGCAATTGCGACTGCAATCAGATGCCAAAGGCGTATGCGCAGAATCTCGGGGACGGAAGAATTCAAAACCCCGCCTATGGGAGGAAGCACCCATAGATGACAAGCCAAGGCTCCAATACATATGAACAGGGCCAGAAGGTCAAATGCCGTAGGGGTAATATGTAAGAAACTGCTCCCCATGCTAAACTCTCTCTTTAACGAGTTCTATATTACCATTTTGGGTATTCCACCAGCCTTGGTAGTGTATATAGAGCGACCCACGGGATTGCCCATACAATTATTTAACCGTGAATGTGTAGTTCCCCTCGGTTCGATGCCCGTCCCGAGCAACAACGCTCCAAGTAACACGGTAAGTACCAGAAGGAAGGAAGGGCAGATTTACCTCAAGCAGGGTCGGGTCAGAGTTATCAACGTGCCCATCCCCCTTGTCCACCCGCTGACCAGAGGCATTCTCAACACGGAGTGTGCTAAATTCGGGCTCTAACTCGCCATCAAACCAGATACGAACCTGGGTAGGGACAACACTAACCGTTGCACCCACCTTTGGTTCAGAATGATCGGGGAATGCATGGCCCCAGGCTGCCTGGGGCCACACGTTGAAGAGCATAAAGCCGCATATTGCAATGACTATACAAAGTGCCCGCAAGATTCTGATCTCCTCTAATGAAATATTGGCCTCCCAATACTATGCGGGAACAGGTCATCCATAAAAAAGTGTACCAAAGCTAGAACTCCTATGTGGTCCCCTGTACGTTCATTAATTGGGATTTGAGCCTCAATTCCAAGCTGTATGTATTTCCCGAACCAGATTATACCAGGGTTCACAAATCCCGTTGTATCACCGCCGCTTCCGCGATTCAAGTCCGTTTCAAAAGGAAACTCCACAATCACGATCATTCGATTTAACGGAACCGGAAGACCTATATCCCTGACGAATGATTGAAGATACTGAAGATTGTACTGTATGGTGAATCCATAGTTAAATGTGTCAGGGCTCTCACCACTCGTGGGAATGCTTGGACCAATGACTCCAGTAATGGCTATGGGCCTCAGGTATTTCACCGAATCCGGTAGATCACCGAATCCCTTCCCGAAGAAGAATCCGGGTGTGATCGTAGTGAACTCATCGGCATCCACAGAGCTGTTTCCGGTATGGCCAATCTCGGCATCTAGCCCGATTGAGAGTATGGCTTCGTGTGGATCATTTGTGAGGAACTGATATTTTGCTCCCACTTCAAGGTTTCCAAACCCGTGTTGAGTCTTTTCCCCTTCTGGTTTCACGAACCGGTAATCGTCGCCGATTTCAATCCCGAAATGGGGGAAAATCCTTTTGGAGTAAGCAACAGAAAAATCGCCTGTTTTTCCCTCCGGGTCGTGGATGTAGCCAAAAAGGAAAGAAAGTTCATCGGAAATGAAGGGGTCATCAACCGACAATGTAGTAGGAAAAAAACGTTGGCCTGCAAACCCATGCGCCCAAGCAGACACAGGCATCAATATTAAAACTAAAATAAAAAAGGATGCAAATAGAATGGCCAATAGCCTTCTCATAGTCCTCCTCCTATTTGAGAGAAATCTCATAATACAAATTTTCTGGAAACGTCGCATGAAACTTGATTAAGGTATGCGTGGAGACAAATCTTACATTTGTTCCAGACGGACTATCCTAGCTAGGATTGACCCAAGATTGGAGGAGAACGGATTAATAATCGTGAGTCTTTATAAAACCCTATTAAATGGTTTTCATCTATTGGCAAATATTCAACTATGTAACTGTTTGTTAATAAGCTAATCGAAGGAATAGAGGTTACAGATGAAGAACCCTGAAGCCAGTATAAGAGGAAAAGACATGGCTTCTCAGACCTTTCTTTTTCAGATTCGCCTATATGATGAATTGAATGCGGTACAGATTCGATAACCAGAATAAAGAGGATTAGCGAGAGGGCAAATGAGAATATACGGGCTTGAGAATTTAGGCGCATAGATTAGGCCACATTATAATCAATACAGATTAGAAGAGCAATACAAAATCGTATCTCAACAATTTCATTATTATCCGGGATTTCGAAAACCTATTTTAAAGCTTCATCGCAATATACAAAGTAACTTCCGCCCGCCTTATGAGAAAGAGCGCGGTTTGCCCCCTTTTCAATGAACCTGCGATGTTTTTATAATCCTCCGGGGTTGTAATTCTCTTTCTGTTTATCTCAAGTATGACGTCCCCGCTTCGGAATCCCGACTCGTCCGCCAGGCTTCCCGATTCCACTTTAGTTATAATAACGCCCTCTTCAATCCCCAATTTGTTGGCAATTTCAGGGGTTAACTTCCCAACTGTAAGCCCCAGTTTACTATCCAAATTTTGCCCCTGTTCCATATTTGAGTCTTTTGATGAAAGCGCCCCCAATCTAACAGAAAAGCTTTTTTCGCCTCCGTCTCTTAACGCCTTGATCTTCACATACGTGCCCGGCCGTGTCATTGCAACCATCCTTGGAAGCTCTTCATTATTATCAATTTTGTGCCCGTTGAATTCCAAAATGATGTCTCCCCTCTTTATCCCTGCTTTATCCGCGGGACTGCCGATTGATATGTCGCTTACGAGAGCACCCTTTAGATCGGGCAGTTTCATCGTTTCTGCAATCTCAGGGGTCAGTTCTTGAACCTGGACGCCGAGCCATCCTCTCACGACCTTTCCACCGTCTTTTAGCTGCTCTATTATGTCTTTTGCGAGATTCACCGGGATTGCAAACCCTATTCCCTGTGCCCTTGCAAGTATTGCACTTGTCACCCCCACCACTTCTCCATTGAGATTAAAAAGAGGCCCACCGCTATTCCCAGGATTAATCGGGGCATCCGTCTGTATAAAGTCGTCATAATCGCCAAAGCCAATAACCCTTCCTTTTGCGCTGACTATTCCAGCAGTAACCGTATGTCCAAGCCCAAATGGGTTCCCTATGGCAACCACCCAGTCTCCTATCTGCAGCCTATCCGAGTCCCCTAAAGTTACCTTTGAGAGTTTTCCTTTAGGCTCTATTTTCAAGAGTGCGAGATCGGTTTTTGGGTCAGTTCCGACAACCCTCGTTTTGTATTTCTCTCCATTTTCGAGTATTACCTCAATGTCTTCCGCTTTTTCAACTACGTGGTTATTCGTAATTATGTAGCCGTCTTCACTTATAACAAATCCAGAGCCGAGCCCCTTCTGCTTGTACTCCCTCTGAGGAATATCTCCAAAAAACCTTTTAAAGAACTCTTCAAATGGATCGTCCCCTCCGCCGTGCGGGGAGGGAGGTGAAAAAAATTCCGTATCATGAACTACACTGGTCGTACTGATATTAACCACGGCGGGTTTTAGCCTTTTTACAAGTTTAGCAAAGGACGGAAGCGCAGGCGGCGATGCTACCACTTGAGGAGATTCCCTTTGTGCTTTGTTCTCCTCTTTTTTTGCTTCTTCCTTTCTTTCTGTTTTGGTACACGATACGAGAAGGAACAGCACAAGGAATAAAAACCTCGATGCCCTATTCATTCATTAATTCTCCAATCTATGCGGTAAACTACCGGTTTGTAGCCTTGGTAGATTATTATACCTAGAAATTTCGGCTCTCCCAGATTCAGCTTTTTACCCAGCTCTCGATCTTCCTTGTATACTCATTAATGAGAATCTGAACTTCTTTTTCGGATTTAGCCTCGGTATATAGATGAATAATCGACTTATACTGATCAGGAAACACAAGAACCCAAGAGCCGTCAAATGATATTTTTACACCGTCAAGGAAAGTCGCCTTTTTTCCAAGCGCCTCTTGAGACACCTTTCTCATCACCACTCCCTTCGACTCCCATTGGCAGGGAACAGTGGTGTGGAGAAAATTAATTTTAGGAATCTCCTTTGAGATCTCAGAGAGCTTTACATCCAGCTTTGACATAATCTCAACCGTTTTTGCAATAGCAAACATCCCATCATAGGCAGTTTGAAATTCAGTGAATATAAATCTCCCATCCGGGAAACCCACGACCCTTACATCCTTATCCCTTACAGCCTCAGACAATGCCCTTACGCTGTTTTTGGTCCTTTTTATCTTAAACTTATTCTCTTCGGCAACCTCCTCCAGATAGGAAGGGATAAAAAGAGGAACCGCAATAGTGCCGGAATCTTCGGCTTTGAGAATGAGGTGAAATAAGAGAAGAAATGAATCCATGTCTTTATAAACCTTTCCAGTTTCATCCACGATATAGAGCCTCTCAGCCCAAGGGTCAATCCAGAACCCGGCAGTCGCATCCGTAACCTTCACAATGTCCGAAAGGAGTCCAAGCGTCCTGTCCACATTTATTGCGCCCCCGTGCTCTGTCGTATAGGCGTTGAGGCTTATCACCTCGCATCCGAGTTCATTAAGAATTGAAGGGAAATACTCCGAAGAGGGACCGAATGAAAAATCCACAACGATTCTGAACCTTTTTTCCTTTATGCTCTCCCTTTTTATAGCCTTTATGAACCCCTCTTTGTAGAAATCCACTATTCCGCTCAGATCCGAGATTCTTCCAACAGCCCACTCTTCTACACGGCGAAAGTCTTCGCGCTGAAATATCCTCTCAAACGACTTCTCAAACGATGTGGACATCTCAAACCCGTTTGAATCATAAAAGAGTATTTCAGTCACCTCAGGATTTTCAGGAGAGTACTTAAAGTAAGCCCCTCCTACCTCGCCAAATGTCTGGAGCTTATAACGAAGGATGGGAATAGGAATTGCTTTCAGGTCCCTTGCATTTACACCCGCAGAAAGAACTCCCGCAACAAAGGCACGCTTTATCATCCTTGGAGCCTTATGTGTGTCCCTTCCTACAAGAACCGATGATCCCCTTGGAAGGAAGGATGCAAACGCAGCACCCAACTTTGCCGCAAATTCAGGGGTAAGCTCAAAGTTTGAAAGCCCAGTAACCTTAGATTCCTCAAACAGGCTTCTTTTCCATCTCTCACCCCATATAAGATTAGAAGAAACTATAGCCCCGGGTTCAACCTCCTTACTGGGCCAGATTTTGACCCCGTCTTTAAGCGTCGCACCGCTGCCTATTGAACAGTTCTCTGAAACCACCACCCCGTGTTCAATCTTTACCTCTTTTCCAACCCTTACGTTAGAGCATATAACACTCCCCTCAATCTCAGAGTTTTCATCAACGTACGTATCCTTCCACAGTATGCTCTTTTGAACCCTTGCGCCCTGTTGGATTAGAGAGCGGTCGCCGATTATGGAATTTTTTATCCTGGCTCTTTCTTCTATCCTTACACCCTCTCCAATTATCACAGTTCCCCCAAGCTCTACATCCGGGGCAATGTCCACATTATTTCCAAGCCATATGTCCTTTCCAACCATATCGAGCCGCTTTCCCGAACCCTTCACCCTCAGCCTTCCGGCTAATATATCCATATTCGCTTCCCAGTATGAGGTTGCATCCCCCACATCGCGCCAGTAGCCCCGAAGCGAGAATCCAAAGATCGGTTTCCCCTCGCCAAGGAGCCTTGGGAATAGATCATGGCTGAAATCAAAAATCTGCCTGCCCGGAATTGAATCAAGAACTGCGGTATTCATCCCATATATTCCCGCGTTTATCGAGTCGCTGAAGACCTCGCCCCATCCGGGTTTTTCAAGGAATTTTACGACCTTTCCCTCATCGTCCGTGATTACAATTCCAAACTGCAGCGGGTCCTTTACAGATGTAAGCCCAATCGTAACCATAGCCTTCTTACTCTTATGAAAATCAATAAAACTCGTTAAATCCACATCTGTAAGAAGGTCTCCGCTTATTATGAGAAAGGATTCTTCGCCCCTGAGGTAATCCGATGCAAATTTTACAGCCCCTGCGGTTCCATAATCCTCAGGTGGAATTATATAGTTTATTTTTACTCCGAAGCTGCTCCCATCGCCGAAATAGCTCTTTATAACGTCGGGCTGGAAATAGAGCAAGAATATGAGTTCAGTAATCCCGTGATTCTTCAGGAGATTTACCACGTGTTCGAGTATGGGTTTTCCGGCAAGTGGAAGCATGGGTTTTGGAAGTGAGTATGTAAGGGGTTTTATTCTCGTTCCAAAGCCGCCTGCGAGAACTACTGCCTTCATTTAGACTCCCCCTTTTTCAAAACTCTGTTTACCTCATTCAACAACTCTTCAGGGTCACTTGACTTTACGATGTAGCTCTCTGCAAGCCAGGATGTATAATCATTCTGGAAAGAGACATAGGCAGAACAGAGTATTACAGGAAGGTGCGGAAATTCATTTGCTATTCTTTGGAGCACATCGAGTCCGCTCTCAGACCTGAGCTTTATGTCTAGAACAACCAGATCAACAGGTTCATGTTTGAGTATATCAAAGGTATCTTTTGCAGACTCGGCTTCCAAAACCTCGTACCCTCCATCGCTTAGCACCTCCTTGTAGACTAGCCTTACATTAGGTTCATCGTCAACTACCAAGACTCTGCTCATAGCTCACCCCTTCTTTTTCTCCACTTAAATTCCACTCTACAGTCGGAATTTTTATGGTTACGCTGCAGCCTTTTTCTCTTTCGCATGAGACAACTATGTGACCACCCATATTCTCAATTATCTCCTTTGACGTGTAGAGTCCCAAACCGCTTCCCAGGGTTTTCGTCGTAAAAAATGGTTTGAAGAGATTGTTCATCACATCAGCCGGGATACCGGGGCCCGTGTCCCTCACACTTACCGAAATAAACCCGTCCTGAGCCATTGTTTCTATGAAAAGCTCCCCTCCTTCGGGCATGGCCTCAATAGAGTTATTCACTATGTTTTCAATACAGTAATAGAGCTGATAGTAGTTTTCGAAAACAGGGGGAAGGTTTTCCCCAAGGTTCAGATGAAAATCCACGCCCTGGAGTTTTCCCTTCGCCCTCTTCTCTTGATAGAGTAGCTCAACCACATTGTTCACGTCTATATAGGATTTATCCGACTTGTACTTGGTCTTAACTAGGTTCACAAAGTCCTTGAGTGTCTCTTCAAGCTTAATGGCTTCTTCAAGTATCGCATCCGCGTACTTCGTAATGGGCGATCCGGGGTCGGTTTTCTTTCTTAATACCTTCGCGAGTCCCGCCATTGCAATCACCGGATTCTTAAATGAGTGGGTTAGCTGAAGTACCATCTCGCCTATCGAAGCCTCTTCTCTGAGCTTCATTATAATCTCCTGATGCTCCCTCAGTTTAATATTCGCCTCTTCAAGCGTCTCAACCCTCTCCTCGAGTTCCTCATAGGTCAGCCCTCTTTCAAGCGCAAGCGAGATCTCCGTGGCAAAAATCTCTATCGCCTTTAATTCCTCTTCCGATACCTCTCTCCTTGTAAGGAAATTGTCCAGCATTATTGCCCCAAGAGGGCGCTTCAGGTGTGAAAACAGGGGAACTATCCAGAATGGAGTGTCCCTGTAAAAATTACGCAGCGCCCCGGGCACATCATCCTCAGGTGAAACCCTGAGCATCACACCCGGCGGGTAGAAGTCTTTAAGCGCGCTAAAATCATCGGGTGGAACTCCGATTATCATTCCCATTTTGAAAACCCTTTTAAATATCCCCTCGTTAATGTCAAATTCCATACTCTTGAGGGCTTCGCTGAACTTCTCCCTCTCTTTTTTAAACACATCCGGGGAGAATCTAAAGAGATCCGATATCGTCAGTTTTTTTTCCGAAATCTCTCTCCAGATAGCGAAAGCCTCTTCTGGGTTTTTTGGGCCCAACGCAAAATATCCGCGAAGTCTTCTATTCTGGGAAAGAAGCACAATAGCGCGGTTGAAACCAAAACTGCTTCCCGTGGTAAACGCTACAAGACCCTTATAGAGTATCTCATCTAAATCCAGAACAAGTTTAAGTGAAGTTGAGAGATGAACCAACATATCGAACATCTCTTCTTTAATCTTAAGCGATTTTCCATACTTCTTTAGTTTCTGTTCCCTTTTTAAGAGTTCATCAAGAATTAAAGGAAAGGTCTCAAATATAGAACCCTTTTCTTCGGCGAGAATTTTTAGATCACCCCTAAGCTCTTCGCACTCAATACATTTCTCTCTAACGCGTTTTTTAACGTCTCCCAGAAGATATTCTTCTCCGGGTTTAATATATGGACACACCGAAGGGTCGTCTTTAATTGTCCAGCAGTACCTTTCTCCAAATTTAGCCATATATATTAATGTCCTCCAAACGCATTATTTCGACTGTCCAACACAGTTGGGTAAATGCCGGTGTGAGAAATAGCCATATTAAGGTTATCACCGCGCAGAAAGCGAAGCAAGGCTTTTTTGAGATCGGACAAATCGTTTATCGCATCCGACTCAGTTAAACGGGCGAGACCAAGCCATATTCACTATTACGAAACGCACCATTAAGAACTCAATTCTTAAACAAGACCCACACCCTCTTTTTGCTCCATATTCCCCAACCGGGGAGTAGAAGAATAAATCTTCCAGAGAGTTTTTCACACCGGGCGCTAAATACAATCTTTGACCTGCTCTTCCACTCAACCTCATAGACACCCATATCCCAAACCTCCGCTTCCCCTACTCCATATCCATCGCTTATAATGGTTCCGGATCCAACGAAACCAAGCTCCCGGTCTCTATCCTCTATTGCGAGCCTCTTTTCATCTTCAAGGGGGAAATTTTTAGGGAGAATCCAGGACCTTAGAACCTCCCCCATCTCAAGCCTCAGGTCGTAATGAGGATAGAACGTTTTATGTCTTTGGATGATAATTCTATGAGTTCCATTCATAAATGAGCCTAAGCCCCTTCAGTGTGAGGAATTCATCCACCCCTTCTATGGTTCTGCTCTCAGGGGTGATGAGGTTTGCAAGCCCACCCGTGGCAATCACCCTTGGATTTGTGTCCATCTCCTTTTGAATTCTCTCCACAATGCCATCTACAAGCCCCGCGTAGCCGTATACAAGCCCCGATTGAATACTGTTGACTGTAGTTCTTCCTATCACCGTTTTGGGTCTTATAACCTCTACCTTTGGAAGCTTTGACGCCGCATCAAAAAGGGCTTCGGCAGATATAATAAGTCCAGGAGCAATGACACCTCCCAGATATTCACCCTTTTCCGATATGCAATCAAATGTCGTAGCCGTGCCAAAGTCTACGATTATGACGCTCTTTTTATATTCATCAAAAGCAGCCACCGCGTTTACAATCCTGTCGGCCCCCACCTCTTGGGGATTTTTGTAGAGTATAGGCATTCCGGTTTTTACTCCCGGCTCTATAATAAGAGGATTCACATTGAAATAAGACTTGAGCATATAATTCAGAGTTCCAAGGAGAGGAGGAACAACGCATGAGATCGCAGCCCCTTTGATCAGCTTTAGGCTGATTCCCTTTACCTCAAACAGGTTCCTGAAGAGAACGCCGTATTCATCAGACGTTTTAGCCTTATCTGTTCCAATCCTCCAGTGGCTTACAATCTCTTTTCCCTCGAATATTCCAAATACAACGTTTGTATTTCCAACATCTATCGCAAGAAGCATGCCTTTTCCTCCAGATTCATCTAAGTCCCCACCTCCTAGAGAGCAACCATTCAAGAGAAAAAAGGGTCAAAAGGGCTACGAAAAACCAGGGATTATCCCATATTTGAACCGTCTTATAACCCATTGTTACCCTTCTGGGAGAGAAGTCAATTCCAAGTTCCTTAGGGTCATCTTTGACTGTAATGAAATGGCCGCCCGACTTCTTTGAGATTGCCTTAAGTAAATCCCCATCCATAGTGGGACTCCTGAGTTCATTTTCTGGAGGCCCAACGAGAAACTCTATTTCATCGCTATTGCCGTCTTCTTCATCACCCAACCCCTCGTCCCCTTTAACCCTCACCTTATAGATTCCGTATTGTCCCGTCTTTATTTCGGCTCCACGTTCATCCACGCCCGTTTTTTCAAGGCTCAGCCCTCTTTGGGAGCCGTCTGGAAAAACAACAGAAGCCTCAATTTTCTTCTCTGTGTTTTCATAATTAATCGCCCGTACATCCACTTTGGGGTTTTCCCCAATGGTGTATGAGGCCTTATCCGTCTTTACCCTTAGATCCTTTAACTCCGGGTCGTTTATTAACCACAATACCAGCCGATTCCAGAATTTCTCATAGTAAGGCGAAACGTCTCCTTCCCCCGCGCGAACAAAACTCCATTCCCATGAAGAATCCGAGAGAAACGACGCGACCCTTCCGGATTTAACCCGGCTCAGCGCAAGAACTGGCTCCCCGTTGGGCGTCTCCATAAGGGGGAGGACATGCGGCTTCAATCCCTCAACCTTGTTGAATCCATCAAGCTCAGGCATCCCCTTCCAGTAGTTTTCATTCTCCTTTTCATCGGGAATAACCCTCATAACCGGATGATGCGCCCCAATGGGGGTAAGTCTGGCGTGGAACCTCTCTGTGCTAAAGGTCTCTTCAATCCTTGGGGGAATCGAGCTAAGCTCTACAGGAAGGATTTCGGAAACCGGGGTTCCGCCATAGCTTCCGCTGTCGAAACTCTTGTCGCCTCCTATCATAAGAAATGATCCGCCCCCTTCCACATAATCCTTTAACTTTTCAAGGTGAAAACCATAAATTCCGTAGGGTCGAAAGTCAAAATTCTGGAATACCACGACGTTAAATGTTCCAAGCTCGGTTCCAAAGAGTTCGTCAACAGGAAATGGAATAAGGCTCAGCTCATTTTGAGAGGCAAATACAAGATCAGACGCGCTTCTCAGTATGAAAAACGAAACGAGGTCAATGTTCGGATTTTTCTTGAGTGCCTTTCTTAAAAATCTCACATCCCACGACGGAGCTCCCGCCACGTGCAGCACACGAATCTTATCAACTACGACATCCATTGCAAATGACTTCTGGTTGTTCTCCTTTATCAACTCGCCCGCAGCCACAGGAATGGAGACCGTATAAATCTTTCTTCCAAGAGATGTTGGCGTAATCACAAACTCTACCGTTTTTTCCTCTCCCGGATTTATAGAAATTCCCTGGGTCGAAATGACATTACCCCCCTCTTTTAAGATTACGGGAACGTTAGATGATTTAAAACCGACGGATTTAATCACAACGTCCACCGAAACGGGGTATCTAAGAAATGCAACCTCGCTCGCCTTTACACTATCAATCCATATATCGCGGATTTTGTCGCTTAAAGAACCAACCACGTTTATAGGAAAATCAATATTTCTCAGAAACTCGTCTCGATTCCTCCTCATTGGGCCGTTGTCGGCACCATCTGAAAAGAGGATAACCGAGCTAAGCTCACCCGGACGGTAATTATTCTCCAGCTCTTTAATGGCCTCGCCAATGTCTGTGCCCTCGCCGTTTGGTTCGTCTGCATTTATAAAATCCAATGAGGCGGGCTTCAGGGATCTGTCAAATACGTAGTAGTTAACAATAAAATTCTTTTCAATCCTTGAGAGAAAGTCACTGTGTTTTTGAAAGAAATTCCTTACAGTCGCAATACGCGATGTTCCCGACTGATCCACCGGAAGCGTCATGCTCCATGAGCGATCAACAAGGATTGCGAGGTGGGGTTTTTCCTCTCTGTATTGCTCAACCCTCAGCGCCGGATTTAGGAGTATGAAGACTATAAGTAAAAAAGACGCGACTCGGAGAGAAATGAGAACGACCCTCTTTTTTGAAGCCCCTATTCTTGCGGCATTCCTCAAAGCGGCATAAAGAACGACGGAGAACAGAACCAAAATTAAAGTCCAACCCAAGATCCCAGGCTGATTTAGAAAAATCAACCGCTTAACCTCGTGAAGCATCAGATTTAATCTACCATATAAAAGCGGAGTTTTCCTTGGGGATAAATTGAAACTTTGTAGGGGTTCAAAATTTTGAACCCCTTGATTTGAGAATCAAAAAGTAGTCTAATAAAGATGAACCTTACAATATCCAGATTCCAAAAACCATCTTTGTGGAGAAAGGGTATGCTTGAAGAGGTAAAAGACAAAGATTCCCTTTTCAATCTCTTCAAAAAAGAACTTAACTATATAGTTGATCCGATTGAAGAGTATATAGAATTACCTGACAGTGCAATCCGGCTTCTCAAAACCCCTCTGACATTGATTAGCGACTATAAGGGAGAGGGAAGTCGCTTTAGAATCTACCACGCTGAGGTCTCTTCTTTAAGACGCTCCGATTTCCGAACGATCCTTGAACCCTTCTACAAAAGGTATCCTCAAGTAAACGCCCTTTTTGTTTTTACATCAGACGACTCTAATTCTGTTTGTTTTGTCTCCTCTCAGCGTCTTCCCGGAACCGAACCCGGCAAAACCAAGCTCAGGCTTCGAGTTCTGGAGGTTGACCCACAAAATGTCTATCGAAGCGACAGAGAGATAATAGAAAACATCCGTTTAAGCCCCGGAGAGAAAGACCCGGAACATATATGGCAAAAGCACCTTGAGGCGTTTAACGTCGAAAGGGTAACAGACAGGTTCTTTGATGATTATAAGAAGGTCTTAGATTCTCTGAAAACGATCCTCAGTTCCAAGAAAAAAGTCTCAATTGATAAAGTCCATGCCTTTGCTCAGCAATTCTTAAACCGTCTTATGTTTATCTACTTCATACAGAAAAAGGGGTGGATGAAGTGGGAAGGGCAAGTATCAGACAAACGTTATATAAGAAACCTCTGGGGAAAATACGGGCAAACAGGCGTGAAAGACTCCTTCTATTCAGTTTGGCTCTCTTCCCTTTTCTTCGGTGCTTTCAATAGAAAATTTGGATTCATGTCTTCAAATCTACCGCAGGAAATAAAAAATTCCCTTAGGATTATGCCTTATCTTAATGGCGGTCTATTCGATCCAAAAGAGGGTGTTGATGACCTTGGATTCGATATACCCGATAGCTTCTTTGATTCCCTCTTTGACTACAATTCCGGGCTTCTGGAACGGTATAACTTTACTATAGACGAGAGCAAACCGCTTGAGGTCGAGGTTGCAGTTGACCCCGAAATGTTAGGGCGCGTTTATGAATCCCTGATTGCTCAAGAAGAGCAGCATAAAAGCGGTATATTCTACACACCAAGAGAAGAGATTGACTATATGTGCAGGCTTTCCCTGATTGAATACCTGAAAGCGGTTACCAGGCTCGATAAATCAAAAATCATTGACTTTGTTATGACTCCCCCTGACTTCATAGCTTCCATGCTCCAGGATGAAGCCCGCCATATAAAAACCGCCATTGATACACTTCGTGTAGTTGACCCTGCTGTAGGTTCTGCTTCTTTCCTTGTCGGTATGATGAATGCCCTTTTGGAGATTCATGAATCAATCTCAGAACTTCTCAGAGAACCTATAAACAGGTTTGCGCTCAAGAAGAAATTCATAAGGGAAAATCTCTACGGGGTTGATGTAAAGGATTGGGCGGTAAGGGTGGGAGAACTCAGGCTTTGGCTAACGCTCATTGTGGAGAGCGATGAGAAAGAGATGGACATTTATAACTCTCCGCTTCTTCCTAATCTTTCATTTAGACTCAGACAGGGAGATAGCCTTGTAGAGGAGATAGGCAGTATAAGCTTCAGTCTAAGAAGCGACTATGTGAAAGTCCCGGCTCACATCAAAAAAGAGGTTTCTGAAATCGCCGAGAGGGAAAGACTATTTGGTGTTTTCAATTCTATTTCAAAAAAGGGAGAAAAGGACTTTTTCTTCTGGGATATAGACTTTGCTGAGGTATTTGATGAAAAGGGCGGATTCGATATTGTAATCGGAAACCCGCCCTACGTGCGTCAGGAGGAAATTGCGCCCCCGCTTGAAAATAAAGACAGCAGGGATGCCGATACGTGGAGAAGTCTTAAAAGAGATTACAAGGACAAGCTTGAGAGGTCTGTCAAGACCCACTGGGGCAGTATAAAGATTGACAGAAAGAGCGACCTCTACGTTTATTTCTACTATCACGGACTCGCACTTCTTAGACCCGGAGGGGTCTTCTCCTTCATAAACTCAAACTCGTGGCTTGATGTAGGCTACGGTGCAGGGCTTCAGGATTTTCTCCTAAGAAACATGAAGGTTCTTCAAATCATAGACAACCACGCAGAGAGGTCTTTTGCAAGAGCCGATGTGAACACGGTTATTGTACTGATTCAGAGACCAAAAGACGGAAAAAGCATATGGGATAACGTCGTAAAATTCGTTGCCTATAAGAAACCCTTTGAAGAGGTTATAAAGCCCAAAAACCAGCGTTTCATCGCCGAAACAAACGGAGAAGTAAGGGCAAAGGAGGAGTTAAGGGTTTATCCCGTAACGCAAAAAGGGCTTTTCTTAGAAGGCGTAGAGATTGAAGATGAGCAAAAAACACTCGATTTTGACTCGCTAGAGAATCTCGAATACGGAGGTGGGAAATGGGGAGGAAAGTACCTAAGAGCACCCGATATATTCTTTACCATACTTGAGAAGGGAAAAGGAAAACTCGTAAGACTGGGGGATATTGCGGAGGTGAGATTCGGTATTAAAACAGGGGCAAACGAATTCTTCTACCTTGAGCCTGTGGGGATGAGTGTTTCCGATGCGGTTAGTATTTCCGAAAAGAAACCTGATTCTCTTATTCCCGTAGAAAACGGAGCCGGTTGGAGGGGGGAAATCGAGGCTGAGTTTTTAAAGCCGGTTATAAAAAGCCCAAGGGAGATAAGAACAATCAAGGTAAGGCTCGAAGACCTAAGATACCTCGTTTTTATGTGCCATCTTTCCAAGGAAGAGCTTAGAAAGCAGGGAAAGAGTAAAGCCCTTCGCTACATCGAGTGGGGAGAGAAACAAGGCTATCACAGGCGCCCTACATGCGCGAGCAGAGGAAGGTGGTGGGATTTGGGATTGTGGAATTATCCAAATCTTTTCTGGTCTGACGCATATAACAATCGCTATATTATTGCTCAGAATACAGGTAATTATTACGGTGACAAACGTTTCTTTTTCATCTATTCATCCGCTGATTATTTGTTACAGGCTATATACCTTAATAGCACAATTACTCCTCTTTTTATTGAACTGCAAGGAATTGCAAATCTAGGACAGGGTGTAATTTATACAAATGTTTACTGGCTTAAGGATTATAAAGTAATGGCAAATTTTGACTTAACCGAAATCAACAAAAATTTGTTATCTATTTTCAATCAAATCTCTTCTCGTGAAATCAAATCCGTATTTGAAGAGCTTGGTTTCTCACTATGTCATAAAAGAGGATGTACCCATCCAGAACATCCCTATGAACTTGTTAACCCAAGCGGGATTTCTTTGGATAAGGTGATGCCGGATAGAAGGGAGCTTGACAGGGTTGTTTTTGAAGCACTGGGATTAACCGAGGAAGAACAGATTGAGGTATATAGGGCGGTAGTAGAACTCGTGAAAAACAGGCTGGTAAAGGCAAGGTCGGTATGATACCATTTCCAGTTGAAAAGTTATCATATCACCCTGAACCCTTCGCTATGCTCAAGGATAAACTCCGTGAAGGGTCTCATAAAAAAGATGCTTCGCTTCGCTCAGCATGACATATGAACACTTCCTTGTTGGAAATGGTATGAGACACGATCCAGACGAGCATCATAGAAGGTCTATAAGGTTAAAAGAATACGATTATTCAAAGCCTGCCGGATTTTTTATAACTATCTGTACTCATAATAGAGAACTCTTATTCGGGCAAATCACAAACGGTGAAATTAAGCTGTCGGAAATCGGTAGGATTACAAAGAATTATTGGGAAGAAATACCATCTCATTTTACCAATGCTGCATTGGATGAATACGTGATTATGCCGAATCATATTCACGGAATTATCCTTATTCTCGATTCTGTGGATTCTGTAGGGGCGAGGCATGCCTCGCCCCTACAACCCCCACAAATTCCACGTGGCGCAAAACCAAAATCACTAGGTGCAATCGTAGGTTCATTCAAATCCGCAACAACAAAACACATAAACCAAATCCGTAAAACACCAGGAATCCCCCTTTGGCAACGCAATTATTATGAACACATCATCCGCAACGAAAACGAATTAAACAAAATCAGAGAATATATCAGAAACAACCCGCTTAAATGGGAACTTGACTATGATAACCCGATTAGAAAAAAGGAATATAAAGATTTTACGGATTACCTAAAGGAGCAATTAAAAGGGGAAACGGGGGTGACAAAGGCAAGGAGCGTGTGAGGGATGAAGCAGGTTAGGTTTTCCAATCATGCGGATTCACAAATGCTTTTACGAGGCGCAACACGAGAGGAGGTTGAGATCGCTATTTGCTCTGGAACATGGGAGAGGGCTAAGTTTGGCAAATTTAAGACAAGCTATTGTTTTGCATTTAATTCTCTCTCACCGGTGAACCAGAAATTTTACAAATTCAAAATCGTAGAACCCATATTCGCTGAAGAAGCAGAAAGTATTATAATAGTTACAGTAAAGGTCTATTATGCCAATGAGGAGGCTAAAAAATGAAGATTCAATATGATTCCGAGGTGGATGCTCTTTATATTGAGTTTCTATCTCTGGAACCAGGTACTGCCGAGAACAGGGAACTCAGCGAGGATGTAATAGCCAATTACGGACCCGACGGAAAGCTGGCAGGTATAGAAATACTGAATGCGAGCAGGGTCTTAGGGGAAGGTCTTCTGAACAAGATAATTGTAGAAGTCTCACCAGCCCACTATGCTATGGCAAAATAACTCCCTGCAAGGTGCAATGAGTCTCGAAAAGCTTCCCGATATTCTCGATAACTCAGAAGGCAAGAAGGTTGCCGAGGTTTTGAGGGTATTTCTCAATTCTGAAAAACCGCCCTCTTCCCTTCGGGCAGTTACAGCCTATTTCAATCTCGGTGGTTTCGCTATCCTGCATAAGGGGCTAAATAACCCTGAAAATGTAAAAATCCTCCTTGGAAAAGAACAGGAAAGGGAATTTGTCATTGGAGAGCGTCTAAGGGGCGAGTTAGAGATCGCTTTAAACCACAAGGAAACACCGCCTCTGATTAAGGAATTTGAGCAATTTCTAATTCAGAATAAGGTTGAGGTAAAAGCCTTCAAGAAGAAGTTTCTTCATGGCAAAGCCTATATTATTGAGGGCATTCCCTACATCGGAGGTATAGGGATTGTAGGGTCTTCAAACTTCACAGAAGCCGGACTCAAGATTAATTTTGAACTCAATGCCGTTCTAAAACAGGAATCCGCCGTTAGAGAACTGGTTGAATGGTTTGAGCGGTTCTGGAATGAGGCAGAAGACTATAAAGTCGAACTTCTGGAACTGATAAAGCCATTTACCACCAATTATCTCCCATACGAAATCTACATGAAAACCCTCTATGAATACTTTAAGGACAGGCTTGAGACGGGAGTCTCTCCTGAGGATGAAAGGCCGTCTCCCATAGTTCTTGCCGATTTTCAGCGTGACGGCTACCTGATTGCTGAAGAAATACTTGAGAAGTATGGAGGGGTTATTCTTGCCGACTCCGTAGGGTTTGGAAAAACATTTCTTGCACTCAAGATTTTAGATGACTATGCCTACCAGCTTCGGCAGAAGGCGCTCCTCATTTGTCCCGCTCAACTTGCCGGTGAAATGGGTTTCTGGAACAGAAGACTCAAGGATTCCGCCATACGGGTGGACATCGAAACTATGGAACAGGTGAGTCGTAGCAATTTCAGGGTTGAGGATTACGCTGACTACGACCTTGTTGTAGTGGACGAATCCCATAATTTCAGAAATAGCTCCGCGAACAGGTGGGATGCCCTTTTTAGACTAATCACTACCGGCAAACAGAAGAAAATCGTCCTGCTTACCGCAACCCCGGTGAACAACACGATTTTTGACCTCTACAACCAACTGAGATTTATTACCAGGGATCGAGATGACTTCTTCCTAGCCTCGGGGATAAAAAGCCTCTGGGGTTATTTCTTGCAGGCAGAGGCAAATAAAGATGTACTCTACGAGGTGCTTGAAGAAATCTCCGTAAGAAGGAGCCGGGAGTTTATAAGAAAAAACTATCCCGATGCCAAAATTGATGGAGAGCCTGTGAAGTTTCCAGAACGAGAGCTGCATAGAGTGGACTACTCGCTGGAATCAAGCTACAAGGGGCTTTATGATGAAATCACAAAGAGCATAGAGAACCTCTTCTTTGCTCCCTACAACATTGAATCCTGGAGATTAGGCCCAAAGCAGATGCCCCTTTTTGAAGGTATGAAAGACGAGTTAAAAAGGCAGGGATGGACCGAGGATCAGGCTCAGAATTACCTGGAGAAATTGGGAAGGGGCCTGGCTCTTGTAGGAATCATGAAGGTTCTATTTCTCAAGCGGCTTGAAAGCAGTATACAGGCTCTACACATAAGCATAGACAGGCAGATACGGTTCCAGGAAAAGTTCTTAGAGCTTCTGAATCTCGGCAGACTGCTCGATGCGTCTACTTACAGGAGATTGATTAGCATCAATCTCTCAGATGATGCAGGCGAGAGTGATGAAGATTTAGAAACTGAGATTATTTTGCAGCTTTCGGAGGTTGATAAGAAAATCTATGACCTGGAAGGTGTAAAACGGGCTGTTAAGGAAGACCTGGAAATGCTTGTAACAGTTAAAACTAATCTCGAAAGGTTAGACTACTTTCAAGACAATAAACTTTCGCAGTTAAAAAGGCTTCTCCTTGGAGAGCTCAAAGGGAAAAAGGTCATTATTTTTAGCTACTTTAAGGATACCGCCCGGTATCTCTACCATCAAATCGGAGGAAGGCTTGCCGACGGGAGTTATCTCCCTCAAGGAGAGGCATTTATTAAACAACTTGGGCATGAAAAAATCAGCATAGTGGATAGTATTGTGAAACCAGCTGAACGGGCAGACCGTATTATTCGATTTGCTCCTGTGGCAAATGAGAGACCTGATATTAAAGGCTCGGATATGGAAATTGATCTCTTAATAAGCACAGATGTTCTAAGCGAAGGACAGAACCTTCAGGATGCCGACACACTTATTAACTATGACCTCCACTGGAATCCGGTAAGGATGGTTCAGAGAGCGGGAAGAATAGACAGACTCAATTCTCCTTATGACGCCGTTCATGTATATAACTTTGTGCCTGAGGATGCCCTTGAATCACTGCTTGGGATTATGGATAGGCTTTATGAAAAACTTGAAGCAATAGGACGTACAGTGGGACTTGACGCATCTGTGTTGGGGGAGCGTCCGAGTCCGCAGGAATTTAACGCCATACGCAAAATAGCCGAAGGAGACAGTACCCTCTGGGACGAGTTAGAAGGCATGTCTGAACTCGATGTCGGTGAGTTTCTAAAACAGGAGCTTCTCGATTTTCTTAAGAAGGTGGGGGAAGAAAGGCTAAAGCATATACCAATCGGGATGGGAAGTGGAATGCAACGCACTGGTAAAAAGGGTCTCTTCGCCGCAATTAAAGACGAGAAAAACAAGCGTCATTTCTGGCTCTTCTATGACCTCAATGAGAAGAAGATAATAAATAGGAAACTAGATGCCCTTAAACTGATACGCTGCCAACCTGAGGAAAAGAGGGTAGAACCTGATTTTGATATATACGAAATCATAGATCTACTTAAGCAATACATAGTACGACAAACGAAGCAAATGACTCGTAAGGTTGAGGCACTCCCCAGTCCTCAAAATCAAGTTATGAACTGGCTTCAATCACAATCACCAACAGAGGAGAGGAATAAATTAATCGGCTATTTCAGTAAACCCGTTACGGGAGTCGCTATAAAAGAGCTTAGGAACCTTTGGAAAGAGGTAAGGACAAGAAAAATCAGTATGGAAGATTCTATTAAATTACTTAATGACCTTGCGTATAAATTCCCTCACCCGGAGATAGGAGCACCGACCCTTGAGGAATTGAAACAAGAAGACTTGCAAATTATAAGCTGGATAGCTCTGTGTTGAGCAACTTGAGAGAGCTTATTGAAGCTATGTTTATGCGCACTCCACTGCAAGATTAGGCCAAAATTTACAAATCGCAAATCCTCCTAAGCCACTTCTGAGCAGCCGGAGAGAAAATTTCGCTTGAAAAGGGTCACTCCTTGGGTAACAATGGTAATTAAGGAAGGGTTTACATAGAAAGTGGGAAAACACCAGTACGGCTGATAGTGAAGCCATCTAAAACTGAATCTCTCTATTATGGGCATTCATCTTATAATTGAGGACCCTGAGGGATTTATTTGATCGTTATGTTAGGAAGAGTCGAAGGCCATAGCAGTTGAAGGTTCGACAAAATGTCCTCAATGGTGCAATCGGATTTATGGAGTGGGTAATTGTTCCGCACGGGTCTTGAATAGTTTCAACAGGCTCAGACCTTCCGGGGCGATCAATCTCAATTAAGTATGATTTAAGGAAGGATAAACATGGTGACGAATAACAAAATTGACCAGTTGTGCATAAATACCATACGCACCCTGTCCATGGATGCGGTACAGGCAGCCAATTCCGGTCATCCCGGCACTCCGATGGCCATGGCACCTGTGGTCTATTGCCTCTGGCAGCGGTTCTTGCGTTTTGACCCGGACGATCCGATCTGGCCAAACCGCGATCGTTTTATTCTCTCAATCGGACATGCCTCTATGCTGCTCTATTCGATGCTGTATCTCTGCGGTGTAAAGGCGGTAGACCCTAAGTACGAAACGCTCGGCGAGCTTTCAGTGACCCTAGACGATATTAAGAAATTCCGCCAACTCGATAGCAAATGCCCGGGACACCCGGAATACCGATGGACATCCGGGGTAGAGGCCACAACAGGTCCCTTAGGTCAGGGGGTTGCGACGAGCGTCGGCATTGCCATGGCCCGTTATTGGCTAGCGGAGTTCTTCAACCGCCCAGGTTTCGATATGTTTAACTATGACGTGTATGCCCTTTGTGGGGATGGAGACATGATGGAAGGAGTGTCCAATGAGGCTGCGTCCCTGGCAGGCCATCTTAGGCTCTCAAACCTCTGCTGGATTTATGACAATAATAGAATCAGCATTGAAGGCAACACGGCTTGGGCCTTTAGCGATGATGTTGCCACGCGGTTTATGGGATATAACTGGAGTGTCACACGCGTGGGAGACGCAAATGACATCGAAATGATTGAGCGTGCACTCACAACATTCAAGAATACCAATGACCGGCCAACATTGATTATTGTAGATAGCCATATTGCCTACGGCGCGCCACATAAACAGGACACGAGCGCGGCGCATGGGGAGCCTCTGGGCGAGGAGGAAATCAGGCTGGCAAAGCGAAACTACGGCTGGCCTGAGGACGCCAAATTCCTTGTGCCCGAAGGGGTACGTGAGCACCTTCAAAGCGGAATGGGCAAGCGCGGACGGGATTTGAGGGAGGCATGGACGGCTAAGTTTAGCGAATACAAGACTCTTTATCCTGAGCTTGCCAACCACCTCTACCTCATACAGCACCGTGAGATTCCAGACGGCTGGGATAAAAATCTGCCTACCTTTCCGGCAGACCCAAAGGGACTGGCAACCCGCGACTCTTCGGGTAAGGTTCTAAATGTCCTTGCTCAAAATGTACCCTGGCTCCTGGGCGGGGCGGCAGACCTGGCCCCTTCCACAAAGACACGACTGACATTCGACGGAGCGGGGGACTTCACATCCGAAAACCGCGCCGGGCGTAATCTCCATTTTGGTGTCCGAGAACACGCAATGGGGGCGATTTTAAACGGGCTGTCGCTTGCGAAGGTACGCCCTTACGGCTCCACTTTTCTTATATTCAGCGACTACGCACGACCAGCGATTCGCTTGAGTGCCCTTATGGAACTTCCGGTAATCTATATCTTTACACATGACTCCATCGGTCTCGGTGAAGACGGACCAACACATCAGCCCGTTGAGCAGCTTGCCTCTTTGAGGGCAATTCCGGGGCTAATCACCCTGCGGCCGGCTGACGCCAACGAGGTAGTCGAGGCATGGCGCGTAATAATGCAACTTCATCATGAACCGGCGGCACTCGTTCTATCCCGACAGCCACTTCCTACACTGGATCGCTCCAAATACGCCCCTGCGTCTGGCGTAGAAAGGGGTGCTTATGTGCTCGCCGACCCGAGGGACGGCAAGCCCGATGTTTTGCTCCTTGCGACTGGTAGCGAGGTGTTGCTTTGTGTAAACGCATACGAGCAACTCAAGGCCGAGGGCATCAAGGCGCGCGTTGTGAGTATGCCCTCATGGGAGCTATTTGAGAAACAGAGCCAGGAATACAGGGACAGTGTCATCCCCCCTGATGTTACAGCGCGCGTCTCCGTTGAACAAGCCTCAACACTGGGTTGGGCTAGATATGTCGGTCCGACTGGGCATACAATTGGGATGAAGACATTTGGAGCCTCTGCACCACTCAAGGAGTTGCAGAAGAAGTTTGGATTTACTCCTGATAGGGTAGTCGCCGCGGCTAAAGAACAGTTAGCAAAGACGAGGTAACGACATGCGAATCGCCATAGGCTCTGATCATGCGGGGTTTCAGTTGAAAGAAACCATGTCCGCCTACCTACGCGAATCTAAACACCAGGTTGTTGACGTCGGTACGCACAGCACAGAACCTGTGGACTACCCTGATTTTGCAGAGGCTATCGGAAAGGCTCTGGTGGAAGGGCTGGCAGACCGGGGGATTCTAATATGCGGCAGTGGGGTTGGCGCTTCGGTGGCGGCGAACAAGATACCTGGCATACGCGCGGGTCTCTGCCATGATACATATTCAGCACATCAGGGCGTAGAGCATGATGATATGAATGTTCTGGTAATGGGCGCGAGGGTGATTGGAGTTGAGCTGGCACGAGAACTCGTCCGTGCTTTCCTGGGAGCAGAATTTATGGGGGAGGAACGCCACCGCCGGAGGCTGGAAAAGATTCGCCTGTTGGAGGCGCGATACAGGGGTGGAGGAAATCCCTAGAGGAGAGATGACTATGAACCCTTTGAAGGCGTTAAACGAATACGGCCAATCAGTTTGGCTAGACTACATTCGGCGCGGTCTTATAATAAGTGGCGAGTTGCAGCGTATGGTGGAAGAGGATGGATTATCGGGCGTGACCGCAAATCCATCAATCTTTGAGAAGGCAATCACCGGTAGTACTGACTACGCAGATGCTCTGAAGGTTTTGCAGAGTCAGAAAGATTTGGATCCGATGGCAATCTACGAGCAGATAGCTATTCGTGATATTCAGGATGCCGCCGACGTGTTAAGATCAATTTATGAGAAGACAAACAGGAGGGATGGTTATGCCAGCTTGGAGGTCTCGCCATACATAGCTCATGATACGCAAAGTACGATTGATGAGGCAAGGCGCCTGTGGCAGGCGGTTGGAAGGGAGAATGTTTTTATTAAGGTTCCGGCTACACCCGAAGGCATCCCCGCTATTGAACAGCTCATCAACGAGGGTGTTAATATCAACGTTACACTGGTTTTCGCGCTGGATGTATACGAGCGCGTTGCAATGGCATATATTGCGGGATTAGAAAGATTGGCAGCGCGTGGCGGTGATATGAGAAAAGTCGCAAGCGTCGCCAGCTTCTTTGTAAGCCGCATTGATACTGCCGTTGATGGTATTCTCGCGTCCCGCCTCAAGACGACTACAAGTGCGGGCGAACAGGCACTTCTGAGGAGTATTATGGGTAAGGTTGCCATTGCAAACGCCAAGCTTGCATATCAAAGGTATAAAGAGATTTTTAACAGCGATCGCTGGCAGGTACTCGCAAGAAAAGGCGCGCAAACACAGCGCGTCCTGTGGGCAAGCACAAGCACAAAGAACCCGAATTACCGCGATGTGCTCTATGTCGAGGAGCTTATAGGACCAGATACAGTAAACACGATGCCCCCCTCCACCATTGAAGCGTTTCGAGACCACGGACATCCAAGGGCAAGCCTCGAAGATGACATTGAATCCGCGCATGACACTATGGAAACGCTGGAGCGATTGGGCATTTCAATGAAGGAGGTAACAGACAAGGTGCTCAAAGACGGGGTGCGCCTGTTTGCCGAAGCCTTTGATAAATTGCTGAATGCGATTGAGACCAAACACAAACTCGCGCCGGGCGCAAAGATTGACAGTCAGGTTTATACACTGCCGGATAATCTCTCCCCTCAGGTTAAAGAGACGCTTGAAGAGTGGCAATTGGGCGGGAAGGTGAGGAGGCTCTGGGCGCGTGATTCATCCATTTGGACCCGCTCTGATGAGAACAACTGGCTCGGATGGTTAAGGATTACGGAAGACCAGTTAGCGCACAGCGAGCATCTGATGAGAATTGCAGAAGAGATAAGAAACGCGGGATTCTCACATGCCCTTCTCCTGGGTATGGGCGGTTCAAGCCTGTGCCCGGAGGTGCTCAAGATGACATTCGGCAGGATTAATGGCTATCCTGAGCTTCTCGTTCTCGATTCAACCGATCCGTCTCAAATCAGAGCAATCGAAAATAGGATAGACCTCACCAATACTATTTTTATCGTGTCAAGCAAATCGGGCACGACTCTAGAGCCAAACATATTCAAGCAGTACTTCTTTGAGCGGGTAAAAGGGATTGTCGGTGCAGAGAAGGTCGGAAGCCGTTTTATAGCCATCACAGACCCCGGCTCGAAACTACATCAGGTTGCAGAGAGCGAGGGTTTCCGACACATATTCTTTGGCGTGCCGAGTATAGGAGGCAGGTACTCAGCACTGTCTGATTTTGGTATGGTGCCGGGTGCGATAATGGGTATAGATGTGTTGAAACTCCTAGACCGCGCAGATGAAATGGCAATCTCTTCTTCATCGTGCCTGCCCGCTGAGGAGAACCCCGGGGTGGTGCTGGGTACAATCTTGGGCGTTCTCGCCAGAGATGGGCGTGATAAGGTGACAACTATAGCCTCACCCGGAATCTGGGGTTTCGGCGCGTGGCTGGAGCAACTCCTCGCTGAATCAACTGGTAAGAATGGAAAGGGAATTATTCCCGTTGACCGGGAGCACATAGGCTCACCCAATGTGTACGGTAACGATCGGGTATTTATCTATATAAGGTTAGAATCTGCACCGGATAAGTCACAGGACGCGGCGGTTGAAGTCCTTAAAGAAGCGGGGCAACCCGTGGTACGTATCTCAGTGATTGAACCATACGACTTAGGCCAAGAGTTCTTCCGATGGGAGATGGCAACGGCTGTGGCCGGGTCAATTATCGGCATCAATCCCTTTAATCAGCCGGATGTGGAAGAGAGCAAGGTGGTTACACGGAAATTAACAACTGAATATGAAAAAACGGGTTCGCTTCCGTCTGAAACGCCAATACTCGAAGAGGATGGTATTAAGCTGTTCGCAGATAAGAAAAACGCCGATTCGCTTATCAAATCCGCAGGCCGTGATAGGTCGCTTACTGGTTATATCGGTGCGCACCTGAGCCGCCTAAGTGCTGGTGATTACTTTGCACTCCTGGCGTATATTGAGATGAATGATGCCCACGAGGAACGACTCCAATCAATGCGCCACGCCATCCGCAATAGGAAGCGTGTAGCAACTTGTCTGGGTTTTGGTCCCCGATTCCTGCACTCAACTGGACAGGTATATAAAGGCGGACCCAATACAGGTGTCTTTCTCCAAATAACATGCGACGACGAATCAGACCTGCCCGTGCCCGGTCAGAGATATACATTCGGCATTGTGAAGGCTGCTCAGGCGCGAGGCGACTTTCATGTGCTTACCGAGCGGAATCGGCGCGCACTCAGGGTTCATCTAGGCAATAATTTAGAAGCGGACTTATCAAGGCTGCAACATGTGGTGGAATCGGCATTGGGTTAATGGTGTGTATGTGTGCGACAGCGGTAGCCAAGTGATTGATTATGAGGGCTTAAACTCAAACAGGAGGCGATAGAAATGCAGATAGGAATGGTTGGTCTAGGGAGAATGGGAGGGAACATGGTGCGGCGGCTGATGCGTGGCGGACATGAGTGCGTTGTCTTCGATCTCAACATCGGCAATGTAAAGCAACTGGCAAAGGAGGGTGCAAGAGGGGCAACTTCATTAGATGAATTCGTGAGTAAATTGAAGGAGCCGCGGGCGGTATGGATAATGGTTCCCGCAGGCGAACCTACGGAACAGATAGTTCTAAATTTGGCTGAGCGCATGGAATCAGGCGATATTATAATCGATGGTGGTAACTCGTATTATAAAGACGATGTGCGCCGGGCAAAGGTGTTGAAGGAAAGGGGTATTCATTATGTGGATGTGGGTACAAGCGGAGGCATCTGGGGAATAGAACGGGGCTATTGCTTGATGATTGGCGGAGAGGAACAAGTAGTTAAACGACTCGATCCTATATTCAAGACACTTGCGCCGGGACGAGGTGAAATACCCCGCACTGCCGGACGCGAAAATACAGAGAGCACAGCCGAAGACGGTTATCTCTACTGCGGCCCCAATGGCGCGGGTCATTTTGTTAAGATGGTTCACAACGGCATTGAATACGGTTTAATGCAGGCCTATGCCGAGGGGTTTGACATCTTACGCAATGCCAACTCAAAGGAGTTACCAGAGAATCAACGCTATAACCTCAACCTCACCGACATCGCTGAATTATGGCGTCGCGGCAGCGTTGTCGGATCATGGCTGCTTGATTTAACTGCAATGGCCCTCATTGAAGATCCAACGCTTTCCAATTACACAGGCTTTGTACAGGACTCAGGCGAAGGTCGCTGGACAATTATGGCCGCCATTGAGGAAGCGGTTCCCGCTGAGGTGCTCTCGGCGTCTCTCTATACCCGTTTCCGCTCGCGTCAAGAGCACACATTTGCTGAGAAGTTGCTCTCGGCTATGAGATATAAGTTCGGCGGCCACGTCGAACGCCCAACTGGGGGATAGAAAAGTAAGTATGAGGAGAAAAGAGATGGAATGCCAAGATGAAAGGAACATCGGCAATGAACCATCGGGTCAGCCTGCCGATCCGTGTATCATGGTTATATTTGGTGCATCAGGTGATTTGACAAAGCGCAAGCTCATTCCGGCACTCCATAACCTGGCTAGGGAGAATTTGCTCTCAAAAGAGTTTGCTGTCATCGGATTTGCCCGTCGCCCGATGACCGATGAGGAGTTCCGTGAAAAGATAAGTCGAGACATCAAGGAATTCGCCACGAGTCCAGTTGAGCCGAACCTCTGGAACTGGTTTATACGTCGGTTTTATTACATATCGGGCGATTTTCAAGACCCAAATGCCTATAATCAGCTTCAGGGCTTATTGGCAAAGGTAGCCCAGGAGCACAACACGCGAGGGAACTATCTCTACTATCTTGCAACCTCTCCCGATTTCTTTTCTCCAATTGTGCAACAACTCGGCTCAGCCGGGCTCACACGCGAAGAGAATGGACACTGGCGTCGGGTTATAATTGAGAAACCCTTCGGACATGACCTCGATTCCGCCCGTCTCCTCAATCGGGAAATCGGAAAGGTGCTAAATGAAAATCAGACATACCGGATTGACCATTACCTTGGAAAGGGAACTGTGCAGAACATACTGGTCTTCCGATTTGCCAACGGCATCCTAGAGCCTATATGGAACCGCCGATACATTGACCATGTGCAAATAACAGTCGCCGAAGACCTGGGCGTCGAACAGAGAGGCGGATACTATGACGAAGTAGGGGCACTGCGCGACATGGTGCCAAACCACCTCTTCCAGTTACTCACATTAACGGCAATGGAACCGCCGACCTCCTTTGGAGCAAGCGCCGTGCGCGATGAGCAGGTCAAGCTCTTGCGCTCTATTCAGCCCCTGTCCCCCGAAGAGGTTCTCAGGAGCACAGTAAGAGGACAATATGGGGGAGGCACAATTGGAGGACAACAGGTGCCCGGCTACAGGTCAGAAGATGGCGTACCACCCGATTCGCGCACAGAGACTTTTGTGGCTCTCAAGCTGCACATAGACAACTGGCGATGGGCAAATATCCCTTTTTATCTGAGAACGGGTAAGCGGCTCCCCAGGCGTGTTACAGAGATCGCGATTCAATTCAAACGTGCCCCATTTATGCTATTTCGCAAAACGTCAGTTGATTATGTGAATCTGAAACCGAACCGGCTTGTGCTACATATCCAGCCCGACGAAGGCATATCGCTCAGCTTCGGCGCCAAGGTGCCGGGGCCCATCGTGCGACTAGGAACGGTTGATATGGATTTTCAATACGAGGATTATTTCGGCAGCACGCTAAGCACAGGGTACGAGACCCTGCTCTATGACTGTATGCTCGGTGATGCAACCCTATTCCAGCGCGCAGATATGGTTGAAGAGGGCTGGAGCGTGGTGACTCCGATCTTAGACGTATGGAAGGCGCTACCACCGCGGGATTTCCCTAATTATGCGGCGGGTACATGGGGTCCGCACGAGGCCGATAACCTAATGTCTAAGGATGAAAGGGAATGGAGAAAGTGCGATGAGGATTTTAGCAGGAGATATAGGCGGCACGAACACGAGGCTCGCCCTGTTTGAGATTGAAGGGGGACTACCCAAGCAGTTAATAGTAGAAATATTTCACAGCCGGGAGTTTAAGAGTCTCGACCTGATTGTCCAAAGGTTCATAGAGGAGCACAAACTGGCAATTGAGTATGCGTGTTTCGGTGTTGCTGGTCCTGTTAAATCCAAGCGCTCCGAGACATCAAACCTGGCGTGGTTAGTAGATGCCCTTCAATTAGCCACTGAGTTGGGAATTAAAACTGTCGAACTCATTAATGACCTTGAAGCGAGCGCCTATGGTATTGCACTACTCGAACCCAAAGACCTGTTTGTTCTTAACGAGGGCGTGCCTGTTCAGGACGGTAATATTGCCCTTATTTCAGCGGGCACGGGATTGGGAGAGGCTGGTCTCCATTGGGATGGCGACCATTATCAGCCTTTTCCCTCTGAAGGAGGGCACGCTGATTTCGCACCACGTAATGAGCTGGAAGTGGAACTATTTCTCCATCTGCTGAAACAATACGGCCATGTGAGTTTCGAGCGGGTACTTTCGGGACCGGGTTTGTACAATATCTACGAGTTCCTTCGAGACACCGGGCGCGGCGAAGAACCGGCTTGGCTCAGCGAACAGATGCGCCAGGAGGACTCCGCCGCTGTCATCTCGCGTGCTGCCCTTGAGGGGAGTTGCAAACTGTGTGTGGATGCACTTGATCTCTTTGTGTCAATCTATGGATCTGAGGCAGGCAATCTAGCCTTGAAACTCATGGCGACTGGAGGTGTATATGTGGGCGGCGGGATCGCTCCCAAGATAATCCAGAAACTAAAAGACTCGACATTCATGAAAGCGTTCGTGTCAAAGGGGCGCATGAGGTTTCTGCTTGAGGCAATGCCTGTGCGCGTGATTTTAAATGACAATACGGCTCTTCTAGGCGCCGCCCGCTTTGCCGCGCTTAAGATTTCCAAGATGTGATACAATTTGTCATTAGACCTCAACTCAATATCCCTTCATGCTAGTGCCTCCCTTGCACGGGTGGAAGGCGTTAGGTAGAATCATCCTCACTTAATTAGAAAACAATTAGAAGAGAGTGTATTGTAGGCTTCCTCTGGTTTGTAATCTGCCGAAATCACTACTCGTCCCCGTAGCTCAGTAGGATAGAGCACAGGATTCCTAATCCTGGGGTCGTGGGTTCAAGTCCCGCCGGGGACGTAATAATTTCAGAGACTTACAGCCCATTATCATTTGTTGGTTCTCTCTTGTCAGTGAATTTGTCAGTAACTGAGTGTAAAAAATTGTTTGTCAGTAATTCTACAGCTTCCTTTAAAGAGTTATCCGGGTGAGAATATCTCATTGTCATTTTTATATCACTGTGTCCTAGAATCTTTGATACTGCTACAATAGAAGCTCCGGCCTCTACCATCCGTGTTGCTGCGGTATGCCTGAGATCATGGAATCTGAAGCCACTTATCCCAGCTTTCTTGCACGCTCTCTCAAAAGCTCCTTTAAGGGAATCGTGGAACTTGTAGGGAGCCCCAAATTGAGAAAGAAAGACAAACTCACTACCACCACTCTTTAGCTTTTGTTCTAACAAAAGGGTTCTCATAGTGGAATTTATAGGGATTCGCCTTGTCTTTTTCGTTTTAGTGTTAGTTTGGTCAATCGTGATAACTCCGTTTCCTAAATCAACATTAGACCATCTAAGGGTTAGAATTTCAGTTTTTCTCATTCCTGTATTTAGTGCCGTTACAACAACAGGTCTCAGGAAGGGATTACAAAAAGATAAAAGTTTTATTTCATCCTCATAGGTCAGAATCCTCTCTTTTTGGTTATGCTCCGGTAAAAGCCTAGATATTGAGACCGGGTTTTCTCCGAAAAACTTTTTCCAACGTTTAGCAAGGTTGTAGAGTTGTCTTAATGTAGCAATCTCTCGGTTGACTGTAGCAGGCTGAGAATCCCTTAAACGGAGTGTTTTATAATCATCAACGTCTTTTGGAGTAATATTAGATAGTTTTTTGTCTCCGTGTAATTCAATCAAACGCTTTAGTCCATATTCGTATCTATACCATGATTTTCTTTGAATCGTTTCCTTAACATGCTGAATATACTTTTTTGCAAATTCTCTTAGAGTAGGGATTTCAGCATCTAACATGTCATACTGACCCAGCTTAATCTTTTGCTCTATCCTCTTTAGCATCTCTTTTGCCATTGTCTTAGTAACTACCCCTTTCTTGCCAAAGGTCTTACGCCTAGTCTTGCCATTGACTCGATACTCACCTACCCATGAATCCCCTCTTAAAAATACGCTTCCCATGATTATTTACCCCCTTTCAGATTTGGTTTCATAACAAACATATTGATGATAAAAAAACTTAAGGCTCCTCAATTTCTATCCAACCAATTCTTTTCATATGCTTCTTATCAAAAGAACAAAGCTTTGTGACTTCCCGTACCTTCATATACGAAACCGTATAGGCATCAATAAAGTCTATATTCTTCTCTTTATAAATTTCTGCTGCCTCTTTAAGTACAGTCTTATTCGGAATTTCAAGGTTATGTGTGTTAAATATAGCTTCAAGAAGCTTAGAGATCTGACCCTTTTTCATTTCATACACCGATTCAAGCACCCATACGATTTCCGCTACAATCAATTCATTCACCATAAGCTTTACCTGGCCCTGTTTTGCTCTTTTAAGTAGGTTCTCTACCCTTTCTGCTAGCTCAGGAATATCATTGGTAAAGTACCGTATGAAGGGATTGGTATCTATAAAGATCTCTATCACTTCTCAAGCTCCTTCTTTATTTTCTCTCCTCTTTTCCGCTTAATTATGCCTCTTGCCTCTGCCATGGATATGTATTTTTCAGCCTTTACAGACCCTCTAAAATCAAGGAGTGTACTAGCGGGTTCCAGCACTACGTTTTCTCCTTCTTTCCTAAAAACAACCTTATCCCCTGGCTGGAGTCCTAGTTCCTCTCTTATCTTCTTAGGTATGGTGACTTGCCCTTTAGTTGTAATAGTAGTAGCCTCTCCCATGAATTACCTCCTATTTAAGTATTACCTATAGATATAGTAATACTATCGCTATAAGAATTCAATACCTCTTTAGCTTATTGTCTCACCCAGCAATATCCCTTCCAATCCCCTATGCACCATAAAATTGTATAATCAGACAATGGCAGTTCTACCCCAAGCAACTTTACAACAGATTCCATTAGTCACTGTGTTGAGCGTAGAGCTAAGCTGTAGAGTGCCTCGAGTGACAACATACATCCTAATTGCTTGTTCATTATAACTTCATCACTTTACTTCAATCCCAGTTCTCCAGGTCCTTTAAGGCTCTCCTGATTGCATCATTGCTAGAGTTTTTCTCCTCTTCTTTATCAAAGCTATCTAGCCTTTCCTCTTTCTTTTTTTCAATTGGCTCCCATTTCTCGACTACACTGTCTTTTTGGCTATTCTCTTTTCTCCAATCTTCGGCTAATCTCTTTCCCTCTGGTGTTTCTACGTATCTGGCTATAGCCTCATTTACAAATGCACCTCTTAGGTTCTGTTTTATAGAGCTTATTATCTTTTCTGAATTTTTATTGAGTTTTATTCTCATTCTCTTTCTCCTTCTCCTTTAGGCTTTTATAAAAGCCCCTGGCATTGGCGAACTCCGGCTCTTCCATCACTTCAACAATATTTCTCAACTGTTTTGGAATAGAATCTCTTATGTAATATGCCCCGCCTCCTCCAATTATTATTCCATCCAGATTCCTGAACTCCTCTCCGCACCTATCCTGAAGCAAGAAGAAAAGCCTCTGTGCATAATCCGGACTGAGTCCTGATATTATCCTATCAAGTCTCCTCTCTTTTCCATAAACAATGAGGGACTTTCTCTCAAACAGGGTCTTTGCAATATAGGGACTAACCTGAATACTCAACTTCTGTTGAATGAGGTCCGCAAGGTGTTTTACTATTTTAACAGTCCCTTCCCCATCCATCATCCAGCTCCCTTCTTTTGATACACTGCCGTTTCTTATAAAAACCATATCTACAGTATTAAATCCAACGTCCAGAACCATATAATTTCCATTACTTCTATTGGGGTTTACTGAAGACCAGTCAAGCCATATTCCTACTGCCTGTGGGAACACACTGCAGTTTAGCTCTATTCTCTCTCCATTTACCTCAAAAGATCTTACTCTTCTTAGGAGCTTATCTTTTGCAGAGTAGTATCCCACAGCAAGACCCAGTGCTACCGTATCCGGTCTTATTCCCGTTTGCTCAAATGCCTTGTATATGAACAGGGGTGCAAAATCAATCAGATAATTAGGATCACGGCTTGAGAACATCTCACTGGAATAAAGGGCTTCCTGCCCTACAATGTATCTCTTGCTCCCGAACCTGTATGAGGACAGGTTATCATCATTCCATTCCTTTAGAACCCCGCTTCTTGCGTATACAATAACTGTGGGGAACTTAATCTTTATTCCCTCGCCTATGACCTTTACATCTCCAAATCCTATTTCTACTGCAATCGTTAATATTTCTCCTTATTTGTAAAGTGTCTTACAAGAGAACGCTATAGTAACTCTTATAGTGTTCTCTATAGAGGTCATTATAAAGCCGAGATAATGACCTCTATAGTTGATTCTATAGTGACACCTATTCCTCTCTTTTTCTTTCTCGGATATATCCCATTTTTGGGTTTTGTCCCAACATACAAATATTTGTGTTGTAGTAGTCATTTTGTCCCTCCCTGTTTCATTCCCATGTCATAGTTTTTTTCCTCAGGCGTTGTCTTCTTTTCTTGAATCTCTCCTTGACCCTCCTGATCATCTTTATTGTGTTTCTGTTAATCTCTACCTTAAACCTGTTTCTTATAGCTGTGCATATCTGGTATATGTTGGCTTGAGGGTTCCTGTATAGAATTCCCTCCACGTATGGCTCAAGTACTCCCTTTTTCTTTAAGGACCTCTCAATCACCCTTTTACGCTTAGCTGGTGTGAGCTTGTATAACCAGAGCTTGCCCAGAGCCTCTGATTCTATTTCTCTATCCTCTTTTATATCTGCCCTGACAAGGAGCCTTATATACTCGGATATGCTTAATCCGCCCTTTTCTGTGACTCTAGAGAGATGATCAATCTCTTCTGATCTAAACCGAATATGTATCTCCTTCATTCTTAGTCACCTTATGCCCTTGTACGCTCCTCATCCATCTCTTTCCTGACCTTTGGAATATCCAATCTCGATTGATCTATTTTCTCGAACTCCTTCATCGCCAGTATATGTATCTTCCAGTATTCCCTGAGAATCACTTTTAGCTCTGCTATGGTTCCGGAAAGAAAAGCCCGGTCTATTCTAGATTCCATGTATAAGAGATGGTTATATGTATCTACATTGTATTTGAAGAGATACTCATAAAGGCCGATAGGGTATATCCTGGCTAAATCTTCTAATGTTCTTTTAAGGAGATTTTCTTTTTCCATAATTCACCTCAAATACTCAGGTATATAAATTTCGTTTTCCATTTTTTCAGGTGTATCACTTTTGGAAAACGAAGACTCCGTATTCCTCGTTTTCCCATTAGAGGTTTCGTTTTCCATTTCCTCACCTGTGTCACTTTTGGAAAACGAAGGCTCTGTATTTTTCGTTTTCCAACTTTCACCTTCGCTTTCCAAATGTGGAAAACGAGAAAACGAAGAATTGTTACCACCAATCTCTGAATAATTACGTCTACTTACGTCTGATTTTTCGTTTTCCATTTTCGTTTTCCATTCGTTTTCCAGGAAATAGAACTTTGTATGGCTCTTTCCCTTCTTCTCGACCCTGACTTTATTGTCTTCTTCCATCCTCAGTAAACAACGGTATAGCGGCTTGTATTCATATCCTGTGATTTGGATGAGACTTTGTATTGTCAACCCGCTTTCATCATGTAAAGCTCGCATAACTTCAGCTTCAATATCCTGTTCAACTACATTCTCAAGGTCCCCCTCAATATCCCATCTTAAATTGTCATCCAGCCTGAGGACTACTGTTTTAGGTACTTCTGCATCCTTGAGGATTACCTCTAGTGTTGCCTTCTTTTTCTCTCCCTTCTTGAAATTCTTCAAGATCAGTAATCCATCCGCTACACCGCTTATGGTGATTGATCCTTGAATTACATCTATTGGATCATCACCTGCTGACTTTCTGGCGTGGTGTATAACAAGGACACAGGCTCCGCTTTCTTTTGCTAATTCCTGTAGAGGTCTTAGCACCTGATTCATGTCCTCACCGCTATTTAGCTCTTTCCCTTTAAAGAGATTTATTAGAGGGTCTAGGATAATAAGCTTTGGTTTTAGCTCTGATATCTTAGCTTTCAATGCATCCATGACCTTTCTATCCGTCAGGATGCAGTTATTTACGTAGAAATGACAATTGGGATTATGCCTATCAGGGTCTCCTAATATCTTCCATATTCTCTTCTTAAGCCTTATTTCTCCATCTTCGGTTGAGATAAAAAGAACCCCACTTTGTGTTACTTTCTTATCCCACAACTGTTTTCCCATACAAACAGAGATTGCGAAGAGGAGGGCTAGAAGTGATTTCCCCAGCTTTGGCTTACCTGCTAAGATGATTAGATTCCCGACCGGTAGAATGTCTTGAATGAGGAAATCAAGCTCAGGCTCTTCAGTGCCGATAAGCTCTGTCCATGACAGAGTCCTAAACTCAAGCTGGTTAGTTTCATATCTATAGACGCTTCTGATTATATTCTCTACTTCCCTATCATCCAGCGGAGGTAGACAGTGAGCTTGGTTCATAGAGGAGAGGATATTAAACGCCTCATCCTCAGGGATATTCCACGCTTTTAGCTTCCCTGCATAACTTGTTAGGGTGTTATTACGCTCACCCTCAGAGACCTTGCCATTGATAAGCCTCTCATATCCCTTCTCTTCTTTTGGCCTTTCATTAGACTTTGGAACACTTTGCCTGGCTTGCTCATAAAGCCTCTTGAGGGATTCGCATATATTCATATTGGAATCAAAGAAAATGCCTTTCCTTGGACTCTTTGCCATTTCTTTGATCTCATCTATTGTGAGATTAAAAATCTCATCTGCAGTCAATGGGATTTTGTAAAGGCCGCTTTTTGAATTGATTGTGTTGGGTAGTCTCCATAGTCTCACCTTATCGTATATACTGAGGTCAACGTTCTCACTTATCAGCTTGGCAAGAGCTTTAAACTCTTCATGTAGTCTTTGGGAGGGGATAAACCCACCAAACAGATTTGATGGAATTTCAATGTGAAACCCTTTAGCCCCTGAAAAATAGAGTTTCAGATTCTTCAGGTCAACATCAAAATCATCTCTGAGCCTCATTAGAATCACTTTGACCTTCTCCTGCGACTCCTCAAGGTTTTCTGAATCAATATCGAGAGGAAACACCTTAGCCCAGCAGGATCCATTAAATCCCCTTACTGAGCCTGTTCTTTTAACATGGTCAAGAATCTCCTTTGGATATTGAAAATACGTTCTGTAGCAATCTATGAAATCCCCTCCTTTTTGGGTCTTCCATCTCTTAGCATATTCAGAAAGAGAATCAGATTTGATGATATTATTTCGATTTGCTACACCTCCAAAAGCGGTATCGATATATCGGTATGCCATACCAGCCATGTTGTTATTTGAGCTGCCCGGTCCCGGTTCTACTCTATGGCTTCCTTTCTTATTTGTCATTTCTCCCCTCCATTTCTTATATGCCCTCGCAACCAGGCTTTGAAGTCGTCAACTATGATCACACATCGAGAGCCTACTTTAGACACGGGCAGCTTTCCCTCTGCTGAGAGCCTGTACAGATAAGAAACGGAAAGCCCACTGAGCCTTGCAGCCTCTTTTATACTAATAGCAATTCTTTCAGTTTCTATATTCATTCTTCCTCCCTTAAGGCTCTAAGATACTCATGTAATAACCAATCTTGATCAAAGGAACTATGTTTGAAGTTACCCAGGAATAGACGGTTGAGTGTCTTATGCCCAAATTTCCTCCAGCTTGAGGGAAATTTGGGTAAGCAGTGGCATACTCTGCCTCCCAGATTAATATGTTTGCTTGTGTATTGTTACTATCTTGGTGGATTAATATTGTTTTTAAGAATGGATGTATAAAGGCTTAGAGGGTTATATTGATTGAAAAAAATATATAAAAGTAGATTGGGTAAAGGAATTAAGAAGAGCAATTGAGGAATGCGTTGATTTGATGTATGAGGTAGTGATAGACCTCAGAGAGATCTTAGTCCTAGCCCCAAGCCGTACAGACAGCTGTTAACTCTATACGGCTTCTCGGCTTCAGAGTCGGCATGAGACAGAGTTGCCAACTCTACTCAAAAACCGAGTTAAAATGGATTCTGTTTAGAGAAGCCTGTTTCTTCTCCAGAATAAAACATGGAGAATCAACAGACACGATTCGAGAGGGTTACATTGTTTCAGAAGGAGTGAGATAAATCACAACCTTCATCTGTGCTTTTGTAGAAAACTCATAAACTCTAAAACTCACAAACTTTTAATATGCGTGAATTACTTGCTTGGTTATTCATGAGTATCAAAGAGCAAAACCAAAATGGTTAATAAAAACATATGCTAACATGCAACAAAAGTCAATATCCCTTTCTGCTGACCGTATATCACTTTCATGATGCTTTCTCCTTTGTAGTTTGATCCGAAGATACGCAATGCAGGTGGAGGAAGATGATTCTTTACAAATTTCACTCCTATATAAACCATTCGAGACACTTTCTTCAAAAAACTTATACCTACTCGTAAAAGCGACAACCTCGGTCCCTTTCTCTTACATGGCAACCGTACCCCAGGGTTTTGTTCTTCTACAGCCTGCCCTACAGCAGTCCATAATGCTAATGCCACTGCTACAAGTAACACAAACCGAGATAGATATTGTGGCTTCTTAAATTGTGCCCATTCTAACTTCACTCCAAACCTACACCCTTTTGTATCTCGAATCTGTTGCTCTATTGCCATCCGACGGTCATATAGAGCCACTACATCGGCCAATGAATCCTTAGAATCAGTGGCCAGCCACCAAGGTTCCTTCTGCCCTCTAGCCCATAGCCCTATTACTCTGGTTTTCACTGCCCTATCCTGTCTCACCCATAGCTCACCCAAATCCACTGCTTGTCCCACCCCAATATGCCATTTCCTCAATCTACGACCTCTACCCCCTTTGTGAACTATAACATCAGGTATAAGGCGCACAACAAAGTGTTGCTCTAATTGAGTTACATTAAAGAAGTATGTAAATGGGATTAGGTGGTGTACCCTTTGGGTTAGCAAAAACCCAGGCCGGAAGGCCAAAACAAAGGAGGACACCACCATGAATAAAGAGTTTACACAACACAGGAGTGGGAAGACAAGAATCGTTTTTGAGGAACTCGAACTTTGGGTTCGCAACCGGATAGAGCAATGGGTACAGGAATTGCTGGAAGAGGAAGTAACGAGTCTGCTTGGTCGGAGCAAGAGTGAGCGTCGTAGTGGAGTTGATATGCCCAAGGGTTATCGCAACGGATATGGTAAGCCACGCAAACTGAGTCTGAGTTGTGGGACAATCAGTGTGTCTCGACCCAGAGTCAGAGACCTGGAGGAGAGGTTTGAGAGCAATATATTGCCATTGTTTGCAAGGAGGACAAAAGAAGTAGGGGATTTGATACCGGAGCTATATCTGCACGGACTCTCGCAGGGAGATTTTGATTTAGCACTCAGAGGGTTGTTGGGAGAAGGAGCGCCGCTGTCAGGCAGTTCAGTGGCTCGGCTCAAGGCAAAGTGGCAAGCACAGTATGAGCAATGGAACAGCAGGTCACTAGAGGATTTAGAGGTAGTCTATCTTTGGGTGGATGGGATATACGTTAAGGCGGGGTTAGAAAAGGATAAGGCATGTATTCTTGTAGCGTTGGCAGGGCTAAGTGATGGGACAAAGGTGTTTTGGGGCTAGAGGCTGGACACAGGGAGTCAATAGAGAGTTGGTCGAGTATGCTGAGGGACTTGAGGCAAAGAGGATTGAAGATGCCTATAGTTGTAGTTGGGGATGGAAACCTGGGGATTTGGGGAGCAATAAGGAATGTGTGGCCTGGAGTTGATGAGCAGAGGTGCTGGAATCACAGAATACTCAACGTGCTTGATAAGCTGCCCAAGAAGCTACAGGCTCAAGGCAAAGTGTTGCTCCAGCAGATACCCTATGCACACAAGCTCAAGGAAGCAGAGCGGTTGAAAGGAGTATTCCAGAGTTGGTGTAGAAAGCATGGTTGTATAGAAGCGGCACAGTTGATAGAGAAGGACTGGGCCCAGATGGTGAGCTTCTACAAGTATCCTCGTGAGCACTGGGGACATCTGAGAACGAGCAATCCAGTAGAGTCTCCGTTTTCGGCAGTGCGTCTTAGGACAGAGGCAAGTCGCCGGTACAAGAAGGTGGACAACGCTATTGCTACAATCTGGAAGACACTGATGATAGCCCAGAAACGGTTTCGCAAGTTGAATGCGCCAGAGTTGTTAAAAGAGGTTTATGAGGGAGTAATCTATGCTGATGGGGTCAGAGTCAATGACACTCAAAGGAGGGCTGCTGCCTGATCTCTTTTTACACACCTATTGACTGTGGCTCCTCTAATTCTTTTAGTAACTTAATCCAACTTACTCTCCTAAATCCCCTGTCACATAATAATACCGCTACAACTCCTATCTCTTTTAGAGTTGAGACTATTGATCTCAAAAACTCATTTTCTTCTTTGTTTTGAGACTTTTCCATAAGAGTCTTTGAAATGACTTTATTGTGCACAGGTATTGCACGGCGTCCTACAACAACTGAGGCAAGTATCATCTGCCAAGGTTGGTGCCACTGAGTCCAATCTATGGCAATAAGTAAGTTCTGCTTTCCCCGTCTCAGAAGGCGAAGTAGCTGGGATGAGAGCTTCTGATCATCGATTCTTGGGTTACGTAAAAGTCTGTAGAATCGGTTAAGTGCGCTATCTACCTGAATCTGTAGTTGTAATGCTAAGTGGGATGCAAGTTGAATAGATGCAGCTTGAGCTACCTCAGCTATAGAGGCTATAAACAAGGCAAGGGTTTTTTGCTGAGACAGACGGAAGGGACTTAACAAAGATTGTAAGACAGGATATTTTCTAAAGGGGCACATTGGTTTATCTCCTTTTAGGAAAGTTTAGTGAACTCTAAAAGATTAGATAGAACCGTGTGCTCCTTCTATACCTCACCCAAAAAGTGATAAGCGGTCAGCCCTTTTCTGAACGTCTTACAATACACCTTTCTCCTGAGCATCATCGAAAAATCACACTTGCTACCGAGAAAACTGGTAAAAAGGTGAATTCATGAGTAGTGGATGTTCTTATCGACCAATTAGAAAAGACACGAAAGTATCTCCTCATCTAGTATTAGGACTAGGTTTAGAAATTCTCTATTGTAAGACTGCAACTGCTGCTTTCTTGGATTTCGTTTTTCTGGATGGAGTACGCATTAATAGCCTCCTTGAGTTTAACAAATGATCGGAGAACCATCACATCGGTGAGAGAATTTCGCTCTCTAGGCATTATGCGAAATTTGTTTAGCCTGTCGTAGCTACTATGAAAATAGGAAATCAAACGGCCTGTAGCGATAAAGAAGAACGACTACTAAAGACTGTGCTAGCTCTGTTCAAGGCCAAGCCAATTTTGCAAGTCTTAGAACAGTATAACATTTGCCGCAGAAAACTCGACAAATTCAAACGAGGCGCGCTCACAGCTATAACTCTTCCCTTGGCTTCTTTCACACCGTTTAGATAAGACCGATTTTCCGACTATTTTATTCCCGAACCTAATTTAGTTCGCTTTTGGGGAATATTAACATGGATAAAACGGTATGGATAGCTAAAGGCAATTCGAATAAAAGCCAAAATTATCTTAAAAAGGAGGCACACAATGGCAAAGTACATTGCATATCATAACAAAGGAGGGAAACAGTTATGAAAACAAAGATTGGATCACTTTTCAGTTTTGTTCTAGCTGTCTCTTTCATCACTGTTAATGCTTTTGCAGCTTCTATGACGATTGAAGGAAAACTGGCTAGGGATGAATATAAAGGTCCAGTGCTTATTACAGCAGATAATACCACCTACGCTTTAAGCAATTTGCAGAGTGAAATTCAATCCCGCTACCTAGATGAGGAAATAAAGGTGATAGGGATGGTGGACACAGAGAATAAGACAATAAGTGTCGATAAGATCGTTAACAAAGACAGTGGCTGGAGGATCATCTATGACCAGTGGTGGTATATGGATCATAGCAATCAGTAGTGGATTCAAAGAGCTAGGGGCAGGATTTGTGTTCACCTATCATTAGGACACAGAAATCCTGTCCCTGTGAGGGCCTTAATGAGTCAATTTTCAACTATTTTTAATAGATTAAGGACTAAATATACCTATTACCGAAGTGGATATAGAAAACCACAACTTGTATATCAAACCCATTCATTAAAACTCATAGCCAAAGAAGAGCAAGAACTCCCCAAGGAAGCAGAAATTTACTTCCGAGGCAAGCCTATAAACCAATTAACCAAAACGTATATTATTATCTGGAATTCCGGTCAGGCCATAATTAAAGGAGAAGACATAGTAAAAGACAACCCACCAACAATAACGTTTGAAGAAGGGTCCGAGATCCTAAACACATACGCAAAAGCAACCCGGGATACAAGCAAATTTACAGCAACCCTTCTAGATCACGCACCACACACACTAATTTGCAATTTCGACTATTTAGAGCCCGGAGACGGAGCAGCTATAGAGATCCTACATACATCAGCCCTAAGGAAACCCACTATTCAAGGAGCAATACGAGGAATCCTTAAAGGTATTTTTAACTATGGAGAAGTACAACCATATAAACAAGGGAATCCTCCACTTTCGTTAGCCTTACATTTTTTCATAATGGTATTCTGTGTATTCATGGCTTATGCGGAGCTCACAAAACCACCTCACGAACGGCTGATAGTCACAACATTAGCACCTTTTTTAGGAAGTACATTCAGCTTAGCAAGTCTTATTTATTTAATAATTCGGGATAAGAGCCGCCACAACCCTCCTAGACTACTTACAGAACTCTTAAGAACATTTGATTTGAAACAAACAGAACACCTTCCAGCAAAAGAGTAGAAAGAAGCACCCACCACAGAAGCGGGCAATCAGGAGATATAAGAACAAACTAACACATACACCCTTCTTTTATATCGCCATTTATGCTTCGACATATCACACAGCACCAATGCTCAATGGATAAAAGGGGATTATAGCTATAGAGCATCGGAAAGTAATTATATGGAGGGAGATTGTTTCGGAAGGGAATGCAACTCTAAAAGAAGAAATTATCTTGCTTCTTCTTTTTTCTCGGCTGTTTTACCAGTGGTTTCAAGACAGGCGCCTTCGATTCGACTGGTTTCATCTTTATATGGATTCACATTAATTTCATCCAGGTCCCTCATAGCCTTTTTAAACCCATTTATACCCTTTCCAAGTGATGAACCGAGATCGCCCAGTCTACTTGGACCGAATATCAGAAGAAAAATTACGAGAACTACAAGAAGGTGTGGCAAACTAAAAAATTCAAACATTTTTATACCCTCCTCTACTACTAAACTAAAATTTGGCTCTTTTCATAATAGAACTGATTTCTCGATAATTTTATTCCCGTATCTAATTAACACACTTTTCGGGAATATTAGCATGGATATAATAGTATGATTAGTTGTAGGCAATTCACCAATCAAGAGTCGCTTAAATAACAAAATGGGCTGGTTAATCGCATGACCGGAACATTTCAGAATGCAGGTATACGAGGAAGATAATGAAGAAGAGAGTACTTTTCTTAATGATTGTTCTAGGCTTAATTTTGGGGACATCAATTATAAGCTCAGCACTGTATTTGGATGGTCAGAGACGTTTTGATGGAGACAGCTTTACGCATAGTTTTGGTATAAGAAGAGCTACTGATAATTTTGGTACGATAATAAGTAATCATAATCTTGGTAGAGTCGGTAATACTCGTAACTTTAGTGTTGCGGGTCGTGAGTTCGAGGTTGAGCATAATGAGTTTGAAGCTGGGAATCATCTTTTTGAAGTTGACCGTAATCCATCCAAAGTTGGCAGTCATCCGATTGGAATTGAGCATCATCCGTTCTTTGAGGAGCCATTCTCCTTCAGCCTATTTGGTTCTAGTCCATTCTTTTTTAGCCCAGTCGTTTTTACCCCATTCGTCTTTAGCCCAATTGTTTCTGATCCATTGTTTTTTAACTCTTTCCTTGGGATTAATTTTGGGTTTGTTAGGTAGTCTAAACAAAAGGCGGAAATTACCTATTATGGCGTCTGCCATCTGAGTCTCGGTTAAGGTAATTTTGTTGGTGGGACTTGGTCTTGGGCGAGTCGGACAAATTCCTGTAACTCGCTACTATTAAGGTCAGATACTGCCCAATAGGTCATGCCCGATCTAGTCCAGTGAATCAGATTATAACCCTGGCGCATCACCGTTTTCTCCCCTACATTTGAGTTGCGTGCTGATGGCCAGATAAATAGATTGATAAAATGTTGACGACGTTTGTAAACCAATGCCGCGACGGGTCTATTTTCCACGTAATCAAGCCGCCCGCCGACCAAGGGAAATCCACGATCGGCTAAATCTTTTACTGGAGGCGAGAAATCCAGTTTGCCGTTAAACCAGGGCTTTACAGTATGTTGATCGGAAGAGAGTATGTCTGTCAGATGGTCTGCCATAAGTGAGCGCACGTGACCGGATATAATTTCCTGAGCTAAGAGGTTATCCGTAGGAAGACGGGTCAGGACGGGCACAAAAGTCAAGATTATAATAGCGACAAAAGCCAGCGAAGCTCCCACGCTAAGCCAACGCCATGACAACACAGAGGGTTTTGTTTCGACTCTGCTTTCTTTGCGAACAGCCGACTGAATACGTCTCTGGAGATTCGCTGGAGACTTAAAATAGAGAGAGCCAGTGCCTAATGCGGACCGCAACGTTTGGAGATTTTTGTAAGCTAGGGAACACTCCTGGCAATTTTGTATGTGCCTTTCGACTTCAAGACTTCTGACCAAGTCCAACTCGCCATCCACATACGCGTGTATAAGGTCTCGCGTACCTTCACATTCCATTTTAGGCCCCCTTTTGCATGCGATCGGCCAGGCATTGCTCAAGGCGCTTGCGGGCGCGAGCTAGGCGTGACATGACCGTACCTACTGGAAGGTCGGCGATATGGGCAATTTCTTTGTAAGACAGATCCTCCAAATCTCGCAATATCACTACCTCACGAAACTCCACAGGCAATTCTTCCAGAGCCTGTCTGAGCAACTGATTGTCCACACTTTCCAGCAGCACCATTTCTGGATTAGAGGCATCGTTATCCACGCTATGTATCTCTTCATCGAAGGCCGTCGTAAGTTCGTGCGTCCGGTTTTGCTTCAGCCACGTATAACAGGTGTTGCGCACAATAGTAAGCAGCCATGAACGGCTATCACCGCCGCGAAAACTGTCAAAGAATCTAAAGGCACGCAGATACGCCTCCTGCGCCACATCCTCTGCGTCATGATCGCTTCGCGTGAGCCAGCGCGCCAGATTATAAGCGGCATCGAGATGTGGTAAAACGGCTTTCTCAAAACGTTTAAGTTTATCTTGTTCCTGCAACGGCTTCTATTACGCCTTTTAAGTAAGACTGATTTCTCAACTATTTTATTCCCGTATCTAAATTAATTCGCTTTTGGGAATATTAACATGGATAAAGCGGTATAGATAGTCAAAGGCAATTCGAATAAAAGCGGAGCCGAGATTCCGCAAAAGGAGGCAAACGATGTTAAACCAATTCTGGAAAATGGCGGTGCTGGTGGCAATAGTTTCGTTGGGCATGCTGTCTGCCACAGACAGCGGCAGAGCAGCAGGTACAACACAAGCTATCAGCGGTAGTAGCACAGAAACAGGCGCAGTTACAAATCAGGTTATAATTGACAATTTCACCTTTGGCCCGGCAAAGCTGACCGTTCCGGTCGGAACGAAGGTAACGTGGGTAAATCACGATGATGTGCCCCACCTAATCAAAAGCACGGGCACTGAGAAGGGCTTTATCTCACACGCTCTGGATACGGATGACCAGTTCTCGTACGTGTTCACCACTCCGGGCACACATAACTATTTCTGTGCGATACACCCAATGATGACAGGTCAAATTATAGTGAAATAAATTTATAAAAGGAGAGATACAATGGAAAATAAGAAGAGTACGAATGAGATTATCTACGATCACAATGACGACGGAATTGACCGTCGCGGATTCCTCAAATGTATGGCATGGGCAGGAACAGGAATACTTTGGGCTATAAGCGGCGGAGTACCAAAATCATTCGGCTTCGCCCAGCTTGCTAAGCGGGAAACCAGCGCCGTCAAAGGGGATCTGTTCTTCGTCCAAATAAGTGACAGCCATATGGGGTTCAGTAAACCGGCGAATCCCGATGTGACCGCAACATTTCAAGCAGCCGTCTCTAAAATCAACGCCCTGCCAAAGCAACCGGCGTTTCTGATCCACACAGGCGACATCAGTCATCTTTCTAAGCCTGGAGAATTCGACACCGTAGACCAAATCCTTAAGGGCGCCAAGACGAGTCAGGTGTTTTATGTGCCCGGAGAACATGACGTCCTTAGCGATGATGGAAAGCAGTATCTTGAACGCTACGGCAAGGGAACAAAGGGCGGGGGCTGGTATAGCTTCAATCACAATAGGGTGCATTTTATCGGCCTTGTCAACGTCTTAAATCTCAAGGCAGGTGGTCTCGGCAACCTCGGTCAGGAGCAGCTTGAATGGCTTGAGAAAGATGTAAAAGGGCTCTCAAGCAGCACTCCTATTGTGGTGTTTGCCCATATCCCCCTTTGGACAGTATATCCTGAGTGGGGATGGGGTACAGATGATAGCGAGCAGGCGCTCTCATACCTAAAGCGTTTTGGTTCTGTCACAGTGCTCAATGGCCATATCCATCAGGTACTGCAAAAGGTTGAAGGAAACGTTACATTCCACACGGCAATGTCTACCGCCTTTCCTCAGCCTCAGCCCGGCACTGCGCCGTCTCCGGGACCGATGAAAGTGCCTGCTGAAAAGTTACGGAGTTTTCTTGGCTTAACGAGCGTAAACTATGTCCAGGGCAGACACTCCCTAGCCATTGTTGATTCATCCCTGGATTCATCAAACCAATTATAGAATAAAAACTAAAACAAGGAGGAAGTTATGAAAAACAGAAGCAGAATAAGCAAACAGTCCCCTCAATCAGCTAGAGAAAATATCGGCTCCCTCTGGCAGCGCGTCGTTAGGCGGCGCTCATTCCTGAAGGGCATTGGCATGGCGGGCCTAACCCTATCAGCCGGTGGACTACTGGTGACAGAAGGCAAAGCGCAGATAATAGCGCAGACCATTCGGAGAAAAAAGCTTTCGAAAGGCGATGTTGCGCTCCTTAGGTTCGCAGCGTGGGTCGAAATTGTCGAGACTGATCTGTGGATCCAATACGCTGAACTGGGAGGAGTCGGACCCTCCGGTGGAGGAGTAGCACAATCCAGTGAACAATTCCAGGGATTCTTTGGAGGAAATCCAGCCTACATACTCGCTCTTCAAAATCTAGATGGGGACATGCCACAGTACATCACAGACAATACAGATGATGAGATTAGCCACGCAGAATTCCTTAACGCATACCTGATTTCTAAGGGCGAAGATCCTGTCGATCTTGATAAGTTTCGAACATTGCAAGGCAGTCAGGCAACCGGGGTCAACCCCAAACTGAAAAACAAACGGCTCACAAATCTCCTGAGCCTCAACGTGGACCTCAGTTGGTATACCCGGTACCGTAGCGGGGAGAACCCTGATTTGGGTGAAGCGTTCAAGGGACCTTTCACTATTACGAATCAACCAGCCATTCCCTTAAATGACACCGACACTCCCCCATCAACCAACCCAACAATTCCCATCACAGGCCGCGATGCCCAACGCATACAAGCTATCGCCAACACGGCTGGGTTTCACTTTGCGTTTATTGAGCAGGGTGGCTCAAGTCTTTATCCCACACTAGCTTTCAAGGCAACCGACCCGGAAGTCCTGCGGATATTGATAAGTATTGGGGGAGTCGAGGTAGACCACTTCTCACTTTGGCATGATAAGGCGGGTAATGCTGTGGCTCAACCTTTGGCTGGTGTGAAAGACCCCGAAACCGGGCTAACGTTTCCAGATCTCAATAACCCTGCTAAGGAACTCACACAGACAAACAAGATCCTGCCTGAGCCATGCGACTTCATTAGCAAAAGTCTGCCTCAATGTTCAGTGATCCGACCGACCTCGACAGAGCTTGGAGGTGCAGTGGCTACTGTTACGGCTTTCACAGATGACGGGCTTTTCCAGGGTCAACCCGATGAATTTTTTGAACTAGCGATGAAGCTGGCAGTTGCAGCGGATTCAGCCCGAAGAGGGGAGGGCTAATACCAGTTCAGTTTGTAAATAAAGTATTAAATCAGCTTGTTGTGATATGTTATATTTGAATTCTATACATCCGTAGGGGCGAAGGCACTTCGCCCCTATAACCTCACGTTGAACTTAATGCGGTATTTCTATCTAGAATTGGTATAAGAAATCTGGTTTCAATAAAATCTATTGCTTGCAGTGAATTATGCAAAAAAGCCGTAAAGGAGAGTATAAAAATGTTTAATTTTAGTTTACCGCACCTTCTTATAGTTCTCGTAATTTTTCTTCTCATATTCGGACCAAATAGACTGGGAGATCTTGGTTCTTCACTTGGAAGGGGTGTAAAGGGATTTAAAAAGGCTATGAGAGATCTGGATGTAACTGATATAACACCGAATAACGAGGCCGGTCGAATTCAAAGCCCCAGCCTTGAAACACAGAGTAAGATAGCGGAGAAAGAAGAAGCAAGGTAATTTCTTGATTTAGTACATTAAGTGGATTTAAACTGATCTATATCAACATGGGTTTGATATAGATTTTCTGCTCTTCGGAGAGTCGATTCTCTAATTACGTTAAATAGGTAAAGGCTCTCAATTGAGGTTTGGCCCATTAAAACCAATAACCTTCTTAGATTTGGTTAGGATTAGACTATGACAGAAGAAGAGAGGATGACTTTTATTGAACACATTGAAGAATTAAGAAAGCGAATACTATGGTCGCTTGCTGCTGTCATAGTCTGCTTTGCTGCTACATACAACTTCTCTAAACAGATTTTTGATTTCCTGATGAGACCTATCATCGAAAACCTTCCAAAAGGAAGCACTCTGATTTTTACAAGACCCGCTGAAGGATTCACAACTTATTTAAAGGTTGCCCTTTTTGCTGCCCTGGTTTTAGCACTGCCTTTTATACTCTATCAAGCTTGGAGGTTCATAGCCCCCGCACTCTATAAACACGAGAAACAAATAGCCATACCATTTGTTTTCTTCGGCGTGATCTTCTTTGTCTTAGGTGCATCTTTTTGTTATTTCTTTGCTGCACCCCCTACATTTAAGTTTCTTCTGTCTGAGTATTCATCTGAGTATGTAAGAGCCTTTCCTTCAATTGGTGAAGCATTATCATTTTTAATGATTTTTATTCTCGCTTTTGGGATTGTATTTGAATTTCCACTTATTGTGTTTATCCTTGCAAGATTAGGGATTGTAAATGCCGAAATGTTAAGGAGAAAGAGAAAATTTGCAATACTTATAAATACCATATTGGCAGCAGTTATCTCGCCATCACCTGATGTCCTTTCCATGATGCTTATGCTTGCTCCACTTCTTATCTTCTACGAACTAGGAGTCATAGTGGCATGGGTGTTTGGAAAAAAGAAACAAGAACCTGTAGAAGCAGTTTCTTAATCTTTAGGATCTACAATAGGGTGGTTACAATATCTTTTAGAGCCATCTCGAAGCAGACCTAGTTGAGTAGATACTCTAATAACGTCCTATAAGAGTACTATTGCTCAGTTGCAAGGATAAATAAGAAGCCCTCCTTAAGATAAAATTAATAAGGGAAACTATCTCAAGGAGGGATAAACATCAGAACTGCTAATAAGTCTAAACCGAAAATAAATAAAAAGGAAGGCAAATATATAAGGTTTTTAAAAATGGCTAAGTTTGTAACAAGACAAACCCTACCGATGTATTCACATCCAAAGAGTCCACACATATATTGTCTGCCACAACTAATTTCATGTGTGCTTCTTAAGATTTATATGAGGAACATGTCATTTAGAGATTTAGAGGAACTTTTACTATCCTCAGGGGATATGTGTAGGGTGTTAGGGTTAAGGACAGTACCAGACTATTGGACATTTAACAGGGCGTATACACGAGTATGTGGCAAGCAAATACAGAAGTTATTGGAGAAGACATTGGAAGTAATTGGAATTGGGATGTCAGGTTCTATATTATTTGCCTGTGATTCCACTGGATTCAAAGAGGATAGTGCTTCATTTTATTATGCCCTAAGGAGTGGGAAGAAGAGGAAGAGGTGGATAAAAGCCTTTTATCTTTTGGACACAAGAACTCAAATTTGTGTATCCCAGGTCATTAGCAGAGGGCCAAGTGGGGATGCCAGAGGGCTTTGTCAGCTAGAGAACAGAGTACCTCTACTACCCTTTATAGAAGTAATGGACAGGGGATTTGATGGTAATGGGAATTTCCACTTTGGTCTTCCAATCAGGATTATTCCACCTATAAGACGTGGAGGGAGTATTAAGAGTTGGAATAGAATTTTAGCATATATAGTCTATATGGTTTCTAAATGGATGGGGTTTTACGGCAGGAGATGGATTTGTGAGACTATGAACTCTGTGATTAAGAGGAAATTCGGTGACAGTGTAAGGGAAAGGAAGGAGAAGAACAAGAAGACAATTGTATCGCTTATGACTATAGCCTATAACATCCATGTGATTGTAAGGGAAGAAGGAAAATTAGATTTCTTTTTCGCTTTTATCTTTTTAAACGAAGAATGTTTTCAACAAAACAAACCCAAATAATGCGCGAAGAGGATAGTTAACGTTCAATCAGAAATAGCAACTTGGGTTAAAACTAACCATAATGGAGGTAAGTAATTTTGGCTAAGACAATATTTTTAACTTTAACTATCGTCCTAAGTATTCGAGCCGTTTCCTATGCCGAAAACTGGCAATTAATAAGTAACCCGAATTCTAAGTTTCAGACCCTGATTGATAAAATCTCCGAGAATCTCCAGGTTGGTGATAAGAGAGACGTGATAGAAGCAATTCACAACAGCAGTCATAGGGTTTATATAGATACTGATAGTATAAAGGTTGCCAGTGATGGAAGAAGAGACTTTGACCTGAAAGTCGTTTTTGATGAAGGACAAGCCATAGAGGGTACCGACAAAAAACTCAAGTATATAGTTGCAAAGATGTTTTGCGATTGTGTGCAAGAGATTTTGTGGTTCAGGGACGGAGAGGGGTACGATAAAGACGGAGATGTCTTAAGGCACTCCCCGACTGTATACGTACCGGTAGATTTAAAAGGTTTACCAAATACTGCTCCCGAAAGAGATATTTGGAAATTTGTTTGTAATTACAAAAAAGGACAGTAAATAGGTCAGCAGAGGCGAACCCATGTATTCGCCCTTAATTTGGAAATTTGGATTAAAATTTACTAAAGAATCATATTTCACTAAACCAAAGGAGGTAAAATCAAATGAAGGGAAGAAACAGAACGTTCATTACTGTATTATGCGCAGCCCTGTTTGCTTTAGCTTGGCTCACCAGCCCAATTGCGGCTGAGGAAGAGAAACCCGACGCGACACTTAAACTCTCAGAGGGGCAAGTTGCTGTGGGCATTGGATGGAGTTGGGGAAAGGGTGTATTGACATTCAAGGGGAAACACTATCCATTCAAAGTAGATGGGCTTTCTGTAGTTGATGTTGGGGTAACAAAGGCTAACGCAGTCGGCAAGGTCTATCACCTGAAGAAACTCAGTGACTTCAACGGCACTTACACCGCCGCTGCGGCAGAGGGTACAATTGGTGGAGGAGCCGGCATCACGACGATGAAGAATCAGAACGGGGTTGTAATCCAACTCATTTCGACGACACAGGGGGTCAATGTCAAGCTCGCCGCTGAGGGTGTAAAGTTTAATCTGGAGAAATAGGGATCGGCGCAATATATGACATAGGACATATTTGTAGAGATGCCTTTATGTTTTTTAACAATAGATGTAGGGACGTACTGCTAACCTGGAGGGAGATGACAAACTTCTAGGTTGCTAGTGGATTGTAGCATAAATTTTGATACAAATTGATTTTGATTAATCACCGACTTACACTTCCCTTTGGGAGAAGAAGGTGAGTCAGATAAAGGGACGAAAACCATTAAAGTATAAATTACACAATGCCGATCGGCATTACTTGAATGAGATTGCGGCTGATGGGCAACTAATTCAACGGGTCGCGAATCGAGCCCGTGCCCTTTTAGCACTGGACCGGGGCGAACGTATCTTTGAGATTTTGCACTGGATTGGGTTAAGCCGCATGGGACTATGGTATCTGTGGCAACGCTACCAGCAACGCGGGGTGGAAGCAATCTTTGATGATGAGCGCAGTGGACGACCGCCTAGCTTTTCCCCCTCTGGAACGTGTCCAGATCGAGCGCATGGCCTGCACTAACCCGGCAGCTTATGGTTTACACTTATCCCACTGGGACTGTCGAAGCCTCCAGCAGGTGGTTGTTGAGTAGGCAGTAGTTACCTCGATTCACTACACTACAGTCGCACGGATATTGGCTGAGGCCAGCTTGCAACCACATCGCAGCCGCTATTGGAAGACAGCTAAAATTGATGACCAGTTTACTACCTTGGCAGCCAAGATTTTGTGGTGTTATGAGCGCGTGGAGTGGCTCTATAAACGGGACGAATTGGTGGTTTGTTTGGACGAGAAACCTAACATGCAAGTACTGACTCGGTGTGCTCCCAAGCAACCCATGCAAGCGGGACAGATTGAGCGCCGAGAGTTTGAGTACAAGCGGCACGGGACAGTCACTTTCCTTGTCTCGTTCAATGTCTATGATGGCAAGATGTGGGGTTGTTGTCTGGATGCCAACGACCACAAACATTTCCTTTGGGGCGTAGAACAACTCCAACGTCGCTATAGCAGGGCGCGGCGCATTCATCTTATCATGGACAATGGGTCGTCACATATTGACCATCACACCAAAGCCTACTTTGCTGATAATCCTCGTATCCGGACACTCTATACGCCTGTGCATGCCAGTTGGCTCAATCAGGCAGAGTTGCTGTTGCGCGCCTTCTCGGATAAGTACCTTGAGCGTTTTGATCCTAGGTCTCGGCAAGATTTAATTGATCATCTCAATGAGAGTTGGCCAGAGTACAACCGATATTTCGCTCATCCATTTACTTGGTCGTGGACACGCCGCCATATGTACGGTTGGGCGGGAAAGAAGGGAAATTTAATTTGTACTAAAACTTATGCTACCGTTCACTAGTTCTTTTACTTAGCAATGAGGCAGGCACTTAATGATAAACACTCTGCATCTATCAACGCTCAAGTTAGCGCAGAGGGAATCCTTAACCTCACAATTGATGGGCGTCTTGATTCAAATACAACGGGCAAGTTATGGCGCGAAGCTATGCTTGCAGTCGGGCGCACTTCACTCAATCAGGTCATCGTAGATGCTTCGGGAATCAATTACTGTGATGGCTCAGGGATTGCTCTATTTGTAAAACTCCGCGAAATCCAGGAGAAGGCCGGAGGAAGGTTCGAGATTCGAGGCTTTGCCAGTGAGTTTCAAAGGCTCCTCGACCTCTTTCCTCCCTCAGAATTCAAGGATCGGAAGATTGAAGAGCCTGAACCCGTAAGTTTGCCTGAGGAGGTCGGCCAGGCGGCGGTGGGTTTCTGGGAGGACATTGGTACCCATATCGTCTTTATAGGATAAGCTGTGGTTGCCCTTGTCCATGCCGCTTTTAGCCTGCGGCAGATACGGTGGAAGGATGTATTTTTGACCGCAGAAAAGATGGGCGTGAACGCCTTATCAATTATTGCGGTAATCAACTTTCTCATAGGACTTGTTCTAGCTTATCAATCTGCCATACCTTTGCAAAAGTATGGTGGCCAGCTATTTATCGCAGACCTTCTCGCTCTCTCTATATTCAGGGAGCTTGGACCGCTTATGGCAGCCATAATAGTTAACGGTCGGACCAGTTCAGCGTTTGCCGCTGAGCTGGGTACAATGAAGGTAAACGAGGAGATTGATGCTCTTAATACAATGGGGCTTGATCCTGACCGCTTATCACTTTGAGGGTGAGGTATAGACAGGAGAACACGGTTTTATCTACTTTTTTAGAGCTTTCTCAGACTTTCCTAAAAGGAGAAGAACCAATGTGCCCCTTTAGAAAATATCCTGTCTTACAATCTTTGTTAAGTCCCTTCCGTCTGTCTCAGCAAAAAACCCTTGCCTTGTTTATAGCCTCTATAGCTGAAGTAGCTCAAGCCGCATCTATTGAACTAGCGTCACACTTAGCATTACAACTGGGAATACGGGTAGACAGTGCACTCAACCGATTCTACAGACTCCTAAAAGGAAAAAGTATCATGAAAGTGATATACGGTCAAGCTAAAGAGCTATTGAAAAAATCAAATAAAAGGGAATATAAGACATGAGCAGAAAAGCGAATTATTATAAAATTGGAGTGTTTGTTATAATCGGATTTGTCATCGCGGTAGTAGGTATCGTGGTCTTCGGCGCAGGCAAGTTCTTTCGTGCAAAGATCATGGAAGAAACCTATTTTAACCAGTCTGTGCAGGGCCTTGAGGTGGGCGCTCCTGTAAAGTATCGGGGGGTTCAAGTCGGTAATGTGAAGGAAGTCTCCTTTGTGTTTAACCACTATAAGACTACACACACCTATGTGCTGGTCAGGTTTGAGGTTTATCCAGAGTTAGTGGGGCAGCGGAAAATTCTGGGTAGAGTGGCAACCGAAGAGGAGCGCAAGGAGACACTCAATGAGTTGATTAAAAAAGGGCTTAGGCTTCAGCTTGACTCCTCAGGGATTACCGGGGTTGCTTTTCTTAATTTGGTTTACTTGGACCCTAAGCAATACCCTCCTCTCAAGATTGATTGGAAGCCTGAATATGTATATATCCCTTCGGCTCCGGGCACCATTACTGTGGTAACCCAGGCTATTGAAAACCTGACAAAAGAATTGGAAGCCATTGACATCAAAGGTATCACAAATAAGGTTGATCTGATTCTGGCAAACACAAACAAGGCAATAGAGGATGCCCAGATAGCCACTCTCTCTAAAGATATTCGGGGGCTTATAGGATCACCCAACATCAGCACTAAGAACTTAAACTCGATAATGCAGAGTAAGGAAGTGCGACAAAGCCTTAAGGATTTATCCCAGACCTTAGCAAACATTAACACCGCATCCAATGAATTTCCAAAAACCGTAGCGGGGGTTAACAGGTCATTAAGCGAGTTTACTAGCTTTACTTCTAATCAGCAACAAGAAGTAGAGCAAATCCTTTGGAATATAAAACAGACAACAGAAAATCTAAGGGAACTTACAGATACCGCCAAGAAATACCCATCGTGGCTTCTATTTGGTAATCCACCACCACGGTTGGATGAGGTTAAAAAATGATAAAACTAAAACAAAGTACATTATTCATCGTCTGCTCCTGGGTGTTGTTATTTCTCACCATAGTTGGGTGTTCCGGACTCAATAAGAACTATCCTCAAAGGAACTATTACGTCTTAAACGTTTCCAACAAGGATCAAAATTTACCCTCCAATTCAGGAGCTGTCCTGGAGGTTCGCAGATTTCAGATTTCGCCCAGTTTTGCCGATAGCGGGTTTGTCTATCGAAGAGGAGACCTCAGTTACGAATCGGATTTTTACAACCAATTTTTTAGACCCCCCAGCCTGCTCATCACAGAGGAAACCCGGACGTGGCTTTCGGAATCGGGTCTTTTTAAGTACGTGGTGGACCCTACAAGCGGTGTGGGAGCAGACTACATTCTCGCGGGTAATATAAATGAGATGTACGGTGATTATAGAACACCTAATGCACCAAAAGCCGTTATGGGGATTCAGTTTCTTCTGATGGATGAAACATCCTCCAATTCACAAATTATTTTCACTAAGGATTATCACAGCGAAGAGACTCTAAGCGACAATTCCCCCAAGGCTTTAGCCAAAGGCTGGAGCGGTGTTCTAGAGCAAATCCTTAGAGACCTTGCGGGGGATCTCAAAGAACTCAATTTAACGAAAAGTCAATTGAACAATCAGAGATAAAAGGTTCGGCTCATTAATGATGAAATATATTTTCAAGATCAGGTTGTGCGTAAAATAAATTAACATAATGAGGTAAGGACCATGCCTAGATATTACTATGTGATCGCGCTGATTGCCTTGATGCTCTACGCTGGCATCACCAGCGCTCAGCAGTACCCGATATTGGATAAGGTCGCCCAGAAGGTCATTCAGAAATACCAGACCTCTTCCTGTGAACAGTTGGCAAAGGAGAAGAGCCAACCGCCGACAGGGAGAAAGGCAGAGATGGAGCAGAGAGCCGTGGAGATGATGCACAACAATCCTCAGATGCGTGCTGCGTTCATCAACCAAGTAGCAGCACCTATCGCCAACAAATTATTCGAATGCGGCATGGTTCCCTGATTGATACCTGAGTTATCCTGAGGGTGTGAGCCTCGAGCAGGTGGCAACGATATTTACTCCAGGGGGGGTTATGGATAATGAGCAACGCGAATAAGAAAAAAGCTGGCTGGAAGCAGAAAGCCGTCCACGAGATTACGGAGTATCTCATAAATTTCATATATCTGGCCGGTTTTTTCGGTTTGTTTACATGGTACAGAAGGTTAATACTCGCCGAGTATCAGATCGCCTACCTAAATTATTCTTTTAGCGTAATCCAGGCGCTGGTTTTAGCCAAAATCATTATGATAGGAGATGTCTTGCGCCTTGGTCGGGGACTTCAAGGGAGGCCTTTGATTTTTCCAACCCTCTATAACACGGTCGTGTTTAGCGTTTAGGTGTGGCTCTTTCATGTTCTTGAGTACATGGTAGGCGGACTTCTGCGCGGGAAAGGCCTGATAGGAGGCATTGAGGAGATTACGAGTCGAGGCAAGTATGAATTGCTTGCCAGGTGTATGGTTGTATTTTTTGCCTTTATACCCTTCTTCGCTTTCAGGGAATTGGGACGGGTGCTCGGCGAGGGTAAACTACGCAAACTGTTTTTTCAGAGAAGAGCCGACACGGAGTTCAATCTACCTACTGGACCAACACCGCATCCCTCTGTATGTGGGGACAAGCGCGCACGTGGGAATGCGGTTGTTGCGTTATTATTTGTGGATGTTCCATGAGTGGATATAAATAGAAAAGATTCATATATGAAATGAGTTAATAAAGGAAACTATGGAGGTGACTGCATGAAGGCAACAATCGTGGTTGTCGGATTGATGATGATGTTCATTATATATGCGAGCGACGCCAATGCCGCCGACTCGAATCCTGTTGGATCATATCCGATTGAACTGAAGGTCGGAGGAGTCTTTAATGTCTGCAAATCCGGCATGGTCGTCTGCCCGGTGTTCACCCCTATCTGCGACGACGCTAAGATTATCGCGCTGGTTAATACCCCAGATGGGCTGGGGTTTAAGGGCATCGCTCCTGGGACGACGCTTTGCTCCGTGGGTTCGTCTGTGGGACCCCGCCGTCTCTTCCGCATAACCGTGCATTGAAAAGACACGAAGCCCTATTTAAGCTCATCGAGGAGGCGATGGGCATCAGAGTCGCTTGGAGATAGCTCGCTTTAATGGGAATTGTCGGGCTTCAATCTGACAGATTTCTCAAGCGCATCAATTGCCTCGCTCATTTGCTTCTTCCGTACCAGTAACAAGCCAAGTGCATGATACACCTCGGCGTTCTGCGGAGATAACTTTAGAGCCTCGCGCAGCAGCTGCTCTCCCTCGTTATCCCTGCCTTGCATTCGATAGAGGTCAGAGAGATTCACATATGCCGGAATAAATGAAGGCTGAAGTCTAATTGCAGTTTTATACTCTGTCTCGGCTTCACCAAACCGCCCGATCCGAGCATAAAGGAGACCGATATTCAGATGGGCTTCGGGGCGATCCGCATTGGCAAGCTGCGTTTCCACATATTCATCTATGACCTTTTCAAACACCGTACGCCATTCCGCTGTCAGACGATCCACTGGCACCAAAGCAAGTGCAGTAGCAGCCTTAATCCGAACCGCGCGCACGGGATCATTACCCTGTATTTGCCCATCAGCATAGTACATCCCTTCCTCGAGTAGCTGAGGCAAGTAAGTATCCATGTACGGTTTTCCAAAAACGTAATCCTTCCAAATAACACTCCGGCGCGAGTGGCATGGGGCGCATGTTTCAATCTCTATGTTTGTGTTGCGAGGCCCACTTCTCTTTGGCCTGCCAGTTTGCGGATCAGTAGTCCACGTGACCCCCTTTCTTTCATCGAGTCTCACCACCAGACCCTTACTGTAGTCCAAATCTTTATTTTCACTTCCACTCCCTTGGGGACTGAGGTAGCGATTAAGAGGGAGAGTATTGAGGGAACCTCTGGCCCATTCAACATGGTGAGACCCCGGGCCGTGGCATGCCTCACAGGATACATTGATTTCAGACCACGTTGTGCTGTATGTGTCGGATTTGAGGTCGTAGTTCTTTTTTAGGTTCGTTGAGTGGCAATCAGCGCACATATAGTTCCAGTTCTGGTCGGGCCCCGTCCAGTGAATTGTATCGTTATGGATGATTTTTTCATTTGGGTAGAGGTGAAACCAGCGCTGGCCGCCCTCACCTTTAGGACGGCTATCCCATGCCAATGCCCAGGGCCTGCAGCCGCCGCCAGGAAACTCAATAAGATATTGCTGGAGCGGATATATGCCAAATGTTTATTTTATTTCATAATCGTGCAGCTCCCCATCGGGGCCATCTGTGCGGACTATGGATCTGCCGTCGCGCTTATAGAACTTGGACCTAATTCCAAAATAATTAAATTCTCTACTATTAAACAAACTAATGATACATTAAGAATGTATTGTCATTGCGAACGAAGTGAAGCAATCTCAAATAGGGGATTGCTTCGACCGACAAAGCTGGCCCCGCAATGACCGCCCTTGCTATCACTATAAGAATTTAAAATTTGTATAAGCACCCATTCTGCCTGTTCGCTTATAAGCAGAAGCCCATTTATCTGAACACATACGCTCAGACTGTAACCATCTTACCCCTGAGGCCCCGAAGTTTGAATCCAAGGGCAATGAGTGAGAAGGATGCCAAAAATAACTGCATAAATTGCTATTATCCAGAGTATGCTAAGCGCACCAACACCCGGTCTCGCAAGGAGAAGAAACGCAAACGCGATTGAAGCAATACCGCTTAAGATGAGCCAGAACTCACCCTGAACAACCTTTCTCAATCTTATTGCTACAACAAGCTCCAGAACCCCTGTGACAAGACTCCATACCGCTATATACAAAATCAGAACGAAAGCCGTCACACCCGGAGCAAGGTAGGTTATAAGTCCAATGCCAACCCCAGCCAGTCCTCTAAGGAGAAGCACCCACCAGTCTTCCATTGTCTCCCGCATAGAAATGGCAGTTATAATGGAAAATATACCGTCAATCAGCGCGAATACCCCAAACAAAATCACAAGTGTCAGTAGTGTAATGCCGGGCCATGCGAACGCAAGCACTCCAAATACGATGGCGCATACACCTCTAGCGACAAACTTCCACCAGTTCTTCGAGAGAAGCTCTATCATGTCTCTAACCTCCTCTGTTTATATTAGACATAACCATAGAATACAGTGCTCAATTCCCACACTGGTAGTCCCATTATGCTCTTTACATCTCTTTGACTGGCTGTTTTGCGAACACCGCGGACCGGCCCATCTCCAGAAGCTGTGCGCCATCGAGGCGGCTGAAGGGATGAAGACTTAAATTCCAAGACCCGACCATACATCTACTCCTACTTCTTCAGGTGAACTTTACGCCCTCGCCTACGAGCTTAAAGCTGACAGTTTTTTACGCATCATTAGAAAATAAATGAGTATCTGTCAGACCCTCAAAAAACCTTAAGCCGATCCCATTCTACTCATCCGGCGTGATCCTGGTTATTTTTGAACCCTGCAAACCTATCCCTGCCATAAGCCCCTTCTGGCTGAATATAAAGGCGTAAACCCCCTTCCGCACGGTCGTCGTGGTCATACTCTTGCCGAAGCCCTTGTCCAAGACGACAACGCTAGGCCCGGTATCGATCTCCCATCCCTCACTTTTTTTAAGTATTGCAGAGATGCATCGTCCATGAAAAGCAGTACATAGCCAAAGGACTGCACACCTGCCTGTAAGCCGTATGAAGCCGCGATTGACCGATAGTACCCGACCGTCCTGCCTTTCTCACACAGGGCACCGTCCCCATATTGCCCGCCGATGATAAAGCCGGCCTTCACGATATTCGGGAAGATAAGAATGCCCTTCGCATTGCTTGCCAGTTCTTTTGCTCCCGGCGTCGTTTTATAGAGCGTTTGCAACACCGCCGTGGCATTGCGGTCAATCTCGCTTGCGCTCGCTGCCAGCACGGGATGCATTGGCAAAAATGCGAGAGCCAGCAACAGTATTCCTTGAATTATTCGAACGATTTTACGCATAATCGCCTCCTTCGCATTATTATCGCTTCATTTCTTAATGACAAAATCCATACCAATTGGCGTGATAGTTTGTTTCGGTTTGTTCATGTCCATTACCCATGTATGTTTTTGAAGTTCTTTTGCAATAAGTATGCCAAGCATAGATCAGGTCTGATAAGATTCTAATTCATTGAAAAGATGGAATTTTTAACTGAAAGGGTTGATGTGTTGCTCCAGAAGATATATATTAATTGTGTCCGATATCCGCGCATTATCCAAAATATCGGGATGAGTCTCTATCCCTCTTTTACAGCCATCAAAGCATCTTATTTTTGATCCGATGCTCACCTATTTGTCATTAGAGATTATCTATTTTATAGTTTAAAAAGGTTGATTGATATTTTGGCACACTTCTTGCGGAAAATTGTATTTATATCGAATATAAGGACGGATGAGACCAAAAGGTGTAAAAATGGTTCGGATCACAAGGGTGATTATCACGTTATTGGTAACGGTTATTGGCTTAGCCGGTTACGTAGAGGCTGCGGACTGGCTCGTTAATGATATTTATGGCGATGCACCCCATCTGATACGACCAATAAACCCCTTAAACCTAACGCTTAAAAAGGAATACTACGGGATAGAATATAAAGAAAGAGAAAAAACTCTGGGGTCGGACTCCGATGAATTCATAAAAGAAACCCTATTGACCTATACAGTAATCTGGGCCGGGAGAACCTATTTTGTTCCTCAAAACACCGAACAGCTCTATAATATTCCTAAGTGGCTACGTAATATTTCCGGCTGGCAGGGCTGCAGGGGTAGCTTAGCAAGAAAAGACCTCTGTTCTCCTGCGAGAACCTCTTTCTTCAAACCCGCGCTCTGGGATGGTGATGCTCTTCACACGAATCTGGAACGGCACCCTCTTGGCGGTGCGGTAACTTATCTCTACTACCGGGCACTTGGGTATGATAGGGCTACTTCGAGCTTTGCTTCTTTTTTACAGAGCACACTCTTTGAGTACACAATAGAGGGATGGCAACAGTCACCCTCCTTCACTGATATGTTTGCCACTCCAGGTCTAGGGGTTCCCCTCGGTATGACTCTTGAATTAATCTCCAACTGGCTGGCAGAAAGCGACAGCCAGGTTTTAAGGGCACTTAGCTATGTAGTGGACCCCGCAAAGGCAGTACTGCCAGATGGCAAAGTCGCATGGATGAACTTTCAAGCAATGGCTGTTGCAGTTCAGTTTAATTGGTGAGGCTGAGTTCTGCCAAGAAAGGTAGCAACAACTCGATAGTAGCACTGATTACGGTTGGAAGAGTATTAAAAGAGAGTCATTCGCCCTTTTTGTGACCTTTCCGTTTGTGCTGCTTGAGCACCGTTCGCGCGGCAACCTCTTTAGCACGTTTTCCGTACCGCTTCTTGGATTTTTCTTTTATGTGTTCGTATTGGCGCTGCTCTCTCTCGCCAACGCCGCGCAGGTGTTTTTTCTTAGTCTTTGGCATAAATAAATCACCTTCTGTTTTATGTTTTCTATTCACTCTTGCTCGCAGTTTACCATTGCCATTTGAGCGGCCTCTGACTTGTTTATTGTGTGCAATTTCCGTGCCGAAGAGGAGTGCGGTTAACCTTTAATTTTTACAAAAACTTACGTATGAAAAAAATTGGGGCGAAATAAAAAATCTAACGGGCTGTGCAGTAATACACAATGATGATTGTGTATTACTGCACAGCTTCTGCCTTCCTAAACGCTACCCAATCACAACCTCCTGTAAAAGCTGAGAATTGAAATATTAAATCCACTGGTATAGATATTGCACAAACAAAAGTTAAGGACAAATATCTTTATCAGTCCGCAGTTGATATGAATGTAAGTGGATGAATTGGGGATGTCATCATGCAAGAGAAAGCAAGAATATACAGCGTATATAAAGCCAGCATGCTGATTGGCAGCAGTGTCAAAAATGCAGCGGGAGAGGGAATAGGAAGGATCAAAGAGATCATGATTGACCTTGAGGAAGGGCGTATTACGTATGCGGTTTTGTCATTCGGTGGCCTTTTGGGATTGGGGAGCAAGCTATTTGCCATTCCGTGGAACACCCTCACGTTCAGGCCTCATGAGAATGTATTTATTCTCAATGTAGATAAAGAGAGGCTTAGAAATTCTCCTGGCTTTAATAAGAACCACTGGCCGGATACGGCTGACCTAAAATGGAGCACAGGAGCATCCGACTCGGACATTGATTCTACCTAAGCTCCCTTGTTATTCTTGGGTAGAGATGGGGCATTAGACGGAAGGGTAAAGGGATGGTTCCCTCATATAGATGAATTAGAAAAAGGGGGTGGAGCCAATGTTAATATGGGCTATAGCCTTTCTGATTATAGCAATTGCTGCGGGAGTCTTGGGGTTTATAGTGATTGTTGGCATTGCGGCGTGGATTGCGAAGGTATTATTTTTTATCTTTCTAATCCTCTTTGTGTTGTCTCTCATATTTGGCAGAAGAGCGCCCTCGGTTTAATTGTTGCCATTGAGAGGTAATTAAATCGGTTCAGCCCATACGAGGTAAATAGCTCAGTACCGGCTCTCTACTGAAACAATCCTTTTTGATTGTTTCATTTGTCCATACTTAGGTGAAGGACCGGGGGATTGTTATGGGTTCCAAGATTGATGATAAAACCCTTCCAATAGATTCTAATGAACCTGAGCACGAGCCGGATATCACGAAACTTGCCAAATTTCCACAGGAAGCCCTGAGCATACGCTCCTTTACACTGACCGGCATATTTGTCCTTGCGCTTTTCTACACACTGTATTTTGCCCGTATCTTTTTACTACCGATTATGCTTGCCCTGCTTTTTGCTTTTCTTCTGAGGCCGGCGGTGCGCGGCCTTGAAAGGCTCCGCATTCCTGAGATAGTAGGAGCTGCCGTTGTGCTTTTAGTCCTCTTAGGGGTCGTAGGTTACGGAATCTCACTGGTCGCCACACCAGCCTCAGATTGGATAGCCAAGGCGCCGCGAAATTTGAGCCAGATCGAAGACAAGTTGCGCACCCTCAGGGAACCGATAGATAGGGTAAGCAGGGCGACAGAACAGGCGGAAAAAATGACAAGTATAAGCGGGAGCAAAAAATCTCAACAAGTGGTTAAGGTTGAGAACAATAGCTTTATGGACATTTTCTTCAATCAGACCTCGGAGGTTCTCATCGGAGCAGGTACGACCCTTATACTTCTATACTTTCTGCTTGCTTCTGGAGACCTGTTCCTGCGTAAGATGGTCAAGGTACTGCCCACATTACAAGATAAAAAGCGGGCTGTTGAAATTGCCCACCAGATTGAGGGACAAATCTCCATATACCTTCTCACCGTGACTATGATATTTGCAGGCCAGGGTTTCGTGTTCGGTATTGCAATGTTTATTATGAAGATACCTAATCCGGTGCTCTGGGGGGTGATGTCTGCACTGCTTGAGTTTATTCCTTACCTAGGCCCGGCAGTCGGTATCGGCGTGGTTTCGGTTGTGGCGCTCCTTACATTCAATAGCATAGGACACGCTGCATTAGCACCTCTCATTTACTTTGGTCTGACCGTTGTACAGGCCAATCTCATTACACCCATGATCCTGGGCCGGCGGCTCACCCTTAATCCTGTGGTTGTTTTCGTCGGGATTGTTTTTTGGGGATGGATATGGGGAATAATTGGAACCTTTCTCGCTGTCCCTATTTTAATGACGTTTAAAATACTTTGCGACCATATCGAGCCGCTCGCGCCGATTGGAGAGTTCCTTGGGCAATAACCCACATAAAATGAGTCAGAAATCTCCTACGCATGTACTTGTGTAAATTTGCACAGCTTTTACAGCGTATTACCGCACAAATGCCTCGGATCAGGTAACCCTCCACTTATAACTTCCCGCAAAAACTACGGTTGACAATTTTAAATCGCTGGTATGGATATTGCAATAAAAGGCATTAATTCTGTTTTGTAAGGAGGTGAGGCTGATGTTATCATGGGCTATAACTTTTCTGATTATAGCAATCATTGCGGGGATCCTCGGTTTTGTGGGGATAGCAGGAACCGCAGCGTGGATTGCAAAGGTGTTGTTTATTATCTTCCTGATCCTATTCATAGTGTCTCTAGTCTTTGGTCGAAGAGGAACCCCTGTCTGACGCAGTTAAAACGAATATGGGGGCTTCTTTCAGCAAAAAATGAATGCAGAGGATTGAATCAGACATTGATACACAGCGTCTCTATGACTAGAGTGTTTTCTGACCAGCCCTGGTCATAGAGACGGAGAATTTGTACTAACATATAAACCTGCCCCAAAAACCTATAAATATCCTGTCCACTTATGAAATCACCCCGAATAACAGGAAAATGGGTTTATTTAGTTTAGCAATATGCTAACCTAATTGTGTTCTTAGGCTCACAAAACAATTCAAGGAGGTTACTCATGAAATACTCTCTCAAAGAAGAAATGCCTGGCCTCTGGTTTGTAGATTTAAAAGTGGACGGAGAAGAAGAATATATAGGGGCGTATATCGTTGCTTCAGGAAGGGAGGTCGCATTGATAGAATCGGGCCCTGCGAGCACCGCCGGGAGCTTGCTCGATGCTCTGGGTGAAATTGGATTTCGTCCTGAAGATGTAAAATACATTTTACTCACGCATGTCCATCTCGACCACGGAGGAGCATCAGGGACACTTATTGAGCATCTCTCAAATGCCTATGTGGTAGCCCATCAAAGGGGCATTCCACACCTCGTAGACCCGGAGATGGCGCTCTGGAAATCATCGAATGAGGTTTTGGGCTTTGCCGCGCAAATATACGGCAAGCCAAAACCGGTTCCTAAAGGGAAAACTATTGCGGTTGAAGGTAAAATGCATCTCGCGCTTGGAAAGCTCGCTTTTGAAATAGTTCCAACGCCGGGACATGCGAGTCACCACGTCTGTATTTTTCTCCGTCCAGGGGATGTAATTTTCACTGGGGATGCCGTAGGAGCGTATGTTCCTAGCCTGGATGTATCGCTTCCCCAAACGCCGCCTCCATTTAGGCTCAGCACTGCGCTCGAATCCATTGAGACTTTAATTTCACTCAAACCGAAATTGAGTGCGTACACGCACTTCGGTATTTCTCCTCATGCGATGGCGAATCTAAAGAACCATTACAACCAGCTTGTAAATTGGTATGAGGTTACAAATGAGGCTTTATCCGAAGGGATCAAAAAAGAAGAAGCCGTACTGGATTTAATCTCAAACCGCGATAGCGACTTAAAGAAGTTTCTTATCAACTCAGAGAGGCTGAATGGTTTAAAAAGAGGAGTTGAAGTGAGCCTCAAGGGATTCGTGCATCTTGTCGAAGGAGAGAAGAAGGGAGCATAGAATTCATTTCAAAACCTCAAATTAAACCATTCTGGGAATGAAACCAAAGCTGATGCCCGTAATTCCTATCACAGCCCCTACAATCAGCCCGTATATGATGTGTCCTACCATGTGTGCTACGACTACCTCCGAACCCACTTTCTGAAAGTATTCGAGCGGATGGTGCTCCGCTACAAGAGCGACGAGCACAAAGCTTACGGCAAGCCCATGAAGCAACCCCAGCATACCGCCCAAGCCGGTAAGGGCAATGACAGACCTTAAATAAAAGATGCTAAGAAAGGCAGTGTAGATAAAGGCAAGAATGCTGCCAATGCCAAAATGTATGATAACCCCTGGCAGCAATGAATTCTCATAAGATCGTGTATAGAGGCTGCCGATTGCCCTTATCATATCGGCGTTTGCAAGCCCGAAGCGATGAATGAGCCACATGACAAATGTCATCCCCGCCGTTCCCAATATCCCCGCAAGAATCGTTAGAAGGACTGTTACAATAATGGGGTTCATGTTCACCTTCTTTAGAACCGTATTTTTGTGCCTTCTCTGCCCCACACTAGACATATTTATAATATCGTTTTTCATCTTATTTTTGAATACTATATTTTCGGATAATAAGAGTAGGGCGAATTCGGAGAATTGACATTAAAACGCATTCGGTAAATAATAGTGCCCTGAATATCAAACCCGTATGTGGTATATCTGGAAGTTGCTCATACAGAATCGAGAAGATAAAGCATTAGTATCAGAACACTGCCAAGGAGGAAAATGACTTGAAAAAGACAAGCCCAAACTCATTAAGATCAAAAAACGACTTGAGAAAATACTCTTCCATATTCGTAGAAGGCCCTGAGCGCGCTCCAAGCCGCGCCATGCTCCGGGCGGTTGGTTTCAGGGATGAGGACTTCAAGAAGCCAGTCGTGGGCATTGCCTCTACATGGAGCATGGTTACACCGTGCAATATGCACATTGATAAGCTCGCTATTGAGGCCGGGCGCGGCGTGGATAATGCTGGAGGCAAGTCCATCATATTCAATACCATAACGGTTTCGGACGGCATTTCTATGGGAACCCTGGGGATGCGTTATTCCCTGGTTTCCCGCGAGGTCATTGCCGATTCTGTCGAGACGGTGGCAGGGGCCGAAGGTTTTGACGGATTGGTTGCCATTGGTGGTTGCGACAAAAACATGCCGGGCTGTCTGATGGCCATGGCGTATCTTAACCGTCCGTCCGTTTTCGTCTATGGGGGCACGATTATGCCCGGCGTATACTGCGGCAAGCTGGTTGACATTGTCTCTGTTTTTGAGGCCGTGGGGGCACATGCCAATAAAACAATAAATGACGAAGAGCTTAAATCAATTGAGTCATGCGCCATTCCCGGTGCAGGCTCATGCGGGGGGATGTATACGGCAAATACAATGGCATCTGCAATTGAGGCGCTGGGTATGAGCCTGCCAAATAGCTCCGCTCAGTTAGCAATATCGCCTGAAAAAAACGATGACTGCTTTAATGCCGGAGCCGCAGTACTGAACCTGATCCAGAATAATATTCGTCCCAGAGACATTATGACAAAAAGGGCATTTGAGAATGCCATTACTGTAGTCATTGCGCTCGGCGGCTCAACCAACGCCGTACTCCATCTCCTGGCTATGGCCCATGCGGCGGATGTTAAGATCACACTCGATGATTTTACACGAATCGGCAGAAGGGTACCTGTGCTCGCAGACCTCAAACCAAGCGGCAAGCATCTGATGTCCGAGTTTTGTAGAATCGGCGGCTTGACACCCCTCATGAAGATGCTTCTTGACAGGGGATTGCTCCACGGAGATTGCCTGACCGTTACGGGCAAGACCGTAAGGGAAAACCTAGAGGGTGTGAAGCCGTATCCTCCAGGGCAGGAGATCATTGCTCCGTTTGATAACCCCATAAAGAAAGACAGCCACATTGTAATCCTCTACGGCAACCTGGCATCGCAGGGGGCTGTTGCAAAAATTACGGGCAAAGAGGGTCTGTCATTTACTGGAAAGGCGATTGTTTTCGATTCGGAAGAGGCGTGTTTGAAGGCTATATTGAATGGAACGGTAAAGAAGGGACACGTCATTGTGATTCGCTATGAAGGGCCTAAAGGGGGCCCCGGCATGAGGGAAATGCTCAGCCCCACCTCGGCAGTGATGGGCAGGGGCTTGGGCAGCGACGTGGCACTCATTACAGATGGACGGTTCTCAGGGGGGAGCCATGGCTTTGTCGTGGGGCATATTACACCGGAGGCTTACGAAGGGGGGGTTCTCGCTATCGTGAAAAACGGTGATACCATCACGATTGACGCCACGAAGAGGGAGATTAACCTAGATGTTCCCCAGAGCGAGATTAAGAAGCGCCTTGCCGTATGGAAAAAACCAAAGCCAAAGGCCATAAGAGGTGCCCTAGCCAAGTATGCCAAGCTCGTCACATCAGCATCCGAGGGCGCGGTAACGGATTAGAAACTCTAGTTGCTCTACTCGCTTCTGCGCTGCACCTACCCTGTGACTGTTATATCGTAAAGAGAAAACGCCATGAATGTCTTAAGAAAAATGGGCGCAGCAGTTTTAATGGTGTTATTTTTAGTGGTCGGTGTTTGTTATGGTGAAAGCGCCATTGAGGACGTAACCAGCCAAAGGGTAAAGACGGCTAACTATTCCTCCCGTGGGGAAAGCTACCTCAAAAAGGGGATGCCGGATAAAGCAATTGCCGAATTTAATAAGGCCATAAAGATAAACCCAAGGGATGCGGATGCATACTACAATCGGGGGATTGCATATTATTATAAAGGTCAATATGACCAAGCCATCTCTGATTTTAATAGAGTCTTAGAGATAAACCCAGGGGACATCAGGGCATACAAGGGTCGGGCGCTTGTCTATCAGAACAAAGGCCAGTATGATGAGGCCATTTCCGATTATGATACTGCCATCACGGAGATGGATTCAATATATGCCGAGATACACATTAACCGAGGGGTTGCATACGCAAGGGGCAAAGGCCAGTACGATAAGGCTATTTCCGACTATACCAAGGCAATAGAGATAAATCCAAAGAATGCCCGCGCTTATTACAATCGGGGAATTGCTTATCAGTCCGAAGGCAAGTATGACGAGGCTATCTCTGACTATACCCAGGCAATAGAAATAAATCCAAGATATGCTCCGGCCTACGCTAATCGAGGGCTTGTTTATGCAAGTGGCAAAGGCCAGTACGATAAGGCTATCTCTGATTATACCAAGGCAATAGAGATAAATCCAAAGGATACTAAGGCCTACAATAACCGAGGAATCGCTTACCAAGACACGGGTCAATACGAGCTGGCCATCGCGGATTTTAATAAAGCCATCGAGATAAATCCAAGGTATGCCGCCGCCTACTATAATCGGGGGCTTGCCCATGCCAATAGAGGCGAGCTTGACCAAGCCGCTTCCGATTATAACAGGGCTGTAGAACTGGACCCAAAGTATCGTGAGGCGAGTTATCAAAACGCCTACGCCAACAAGGGTCATGATGATAAGACCGCCTCTGGTTTCAGCAAGACATTAAAGATAAGCCCGATGTATGGTAATAACAAAAACCAGTATGACCAAGTCATATCTAATTACAATAAGGTCATAGGGGCAAATCCAGGGGATGCCAAGGCTTATTATCATCGCGGAGTCGCCTACTACAACAAAGGTCAATATGACGAGGCCATTGCAGATTTTAATAAGTCAATCGAACTCGATCCCAATTATGACAGACCCGTGAACGGTCTCGCGTATGTTCTCGCACTAGATGGCAAACAGCTCAATAAGGCGCTGGAGCTATCCAGGCACAGCCTAGAGCTAAAACCCGATGAGCCGTACTACTGGATCACACTGGCCGAGATTTACTACCGCATGGGCCGGATCCTCGATGCGAGAATCGCAAACAATAATGCGAGAAGGTTTGCAAAGGAGGAATCCCTAATCAAACTAATCGAAGAGCAGGCCCAGCGGATTGAGACTAGATCAAGGGAAGATGGCTCAAAGACACAGAAATGAGAGAGCGATGCCATTTATTAAGCCGCTAGCCCTAATCCCGCCTGTATCAATCCGGGCGCTGTTGCTTCTGGCAGAGGCGAACCGCCATTGGCTCCTCCAATCCATGTTTGCCTCATTCCCCATATTTCTCTATAATAATGGCATGTCGAGGATCTCAGGAAAAACCATAATTCTGGGTGTCACAGGCGGAATTGCCGCTTATAAAGCCTGCGAGGTCACGAGGAGGCTTGTATCTGAAGGGGCTACACTGCAGGTAATTATGACAAAGAATGCTACGGAGTTTATTTCACCGCTTACATTACAGACACTTTCGAGAAGGCGTGTGGCAACAGAGGTTTTTGACCTTGAATGGGAATCGGAAATCGGTCACATAAGCCTTGCCGACAGCGCCGACATGCTCGTTGTTGCCCCGGCTTCGGCGAATTTTATAGGAAAGGCCGCATCAGGGATTGCCGATGATCTACTTACAACCGTGCTCATGGCGGTTCGCGTTCCCGTGATTCTATTCCCCGCTATGAACGTAAACATGTACAATAACCCGGTGGTTCAAGAGAATATCGAAAGGTTGAGAAAACGCGGGTTCATAGTAATAGAGCCAGCCGAGGGCGACCTTGCCTGTGGATATGAAGGCAGGGGAAGGCTTCCAGATACGCACGAAATAGTAGAAGAGGTAGAAAAGGCATTTTGTCCCAAAGACCTGAGCGGCGAGAGGGTACTCGTTACCGCCGGAGCAACGAGGGAGTTCATTGACTCTATGAGATTCATCTCAAACCCTTCAAGCGGAAGAATGGGATATGCGCTTGCAAGGGTGGGATGGATGAGGGGGGCAGAGGTAGTTTTAATCTCAGGAAAAACAGATGTGCCCGCGCCCCACGGGATAAATCTGGTCAATGTTGTCAGTGTATCGGATATGTATAAAGCAGTGATGAGCCGTCTTGACTGGGCGACTATTGTGATAAAAGCCGCGGCCGTGAGCGACTACACCCCTGTTAGCAGATTTCAGGGAAAAATGAAGAAGGGTCTAAAGGAATTCAGTCTCGAACTTAAACAAACGGTGGATATTCTCTCGGAAGTTGGAAAGAAAAAGAACGGGAAGATCATCGTGGGGTTTGCCGCCGAAACAGAAGACATAGTGGAAAATGCCCTTGCGAAACTCAGAAAGAAAAATGCCGACCTGATGGTGGCCAATGATGTATCAAAACCCGGAATAGGGTTCGGCGCGGACACAAACATTGTCTATTTTGCGGACAAATACGGAAAGGTTGAAGAGCTTCCCCTTATGACAAAAACGGAGATTGCCGAGAGGATTTTTGATAAGATAATCGAGATTAAACAATCTCACAGTTGAGCCGCCACCTGTTTTAATTATTCCCGATAATTCAGAAATTGAAGTTACCAATAGAGGTCTACTGATGGACAAGGAGGTATCAAAAAACCGCATTTATGCATACTCTCACAACCGCACTGAGGTACGCCTAACGTGCCCGTTGAGCAGCCGCCACAGCGGGCAGCGCCGTGGGTACCGACAGCAAAGCTGTCGGGCGGTCCGCTCGAATGGGAGGTTCGGCGTCATTGGTTTCTCGCCTCGCTGAGTGCCACGGAAACCTGAAGCTCGGTGACCTGAACCATGAGCACTGTCATCCCGCTGTCACTGCCTTTTGAGTGGCGTTCCCCTCGCTCAAAGAAGACACCTTGGCCCGCGGTTAGCTCCATGCGCCTCCCGTCTGCGCCCATTGCCCACCCCGAACCCTCGATGACCAGAAATAGCTGTCCGAAGCCGGTCGGGTGTTCCCCGATCTTCCCTCCGGGTTCGAAGCGAAGGCAGTGAACATAGGTATCTCCACGGCCACCAGCAACCACCTGACTTGAAGCGGCCACGCTGTCGAATAGGGTGATCGCCTTAGTGGGAACGGTAGAGAAATCGATCAGCCACATGCCTATGACGCCGAACTCCTAATTGGGCTGCAAGAATGCAGTATAAACGCCATCTTGGTATTATACTTACTGCAAGCCGTTATTTTTATTTTATACAATTTTCTCACATAAAATACAAGAAAACCCAATCTCAGGTCAAGAAGAGGGGGAAGATACCTCCTTTTCGCCATACGCAATTCACGTATAATATTCGTTAATCAACCCATGATAACACTCAAAGAAATAGAAGAAGCGGCAGATAGGTTAAAAGGCATAACATATACAACGCCCCTTGTATACTCGTATTCACTGAGCGAGATTTCGGGGGCAAACGTATTTTTTAAGCTTGAGAATCTCCAGAGAACAGGCTCGTTTAAGATTCGTGGGGCGTACAATAAGCTCTATAAGCTGAGTAATACTGTAAAAAACGTGATTACTGCATCCGCAGGAAACCACGCCCAGGGCGTAGCACTCGCAGGGAAGCTCTTAGGAATAAAAACAACCATAGTCATGCCTGAAGTGACCCCGATTAATAAAACCCTCGCCACCAAACACTACGGAGCCGAGATAATCCTCTACGGGGCCACGTTTGATGACGCATATAGATACGCGAAACAGATTGAGAAGGAATCGGAAGCCGTTTTCATCCATGCATTTGACGATCCTGACATTATCGCGGGTCAGGGAACGGTCGGGCTTGAGGCTCTTGACTCGCTTCCTGATGTGGAAGCAGTGTTTGTGCCGATTGGCGGAGGAGGATTGATTTCCGGAATATCGGTCGCGCTTAAAGAGAGAAATCCAAAGATTAAAATCATAGGCGTTCAGGCTGCCGGCGCTTGTTCTATGTTTCTCTCAAGGGAGAAGGGAAGAATCACAGAGACCAACTCAGCGCAAACCATTGCCGATGGAATTGCAGTTAAAAAGGCAGGGGCAATCCCCTTTGAGATGGTTGAGAAATATGTGGACGAGATTCTTACAGTTGATGAGAGCGAAATTGAGGATGCGATTCTTCTTCTGACCGAAAGAATGAGAATCGTAGTAGAGGGCGCGGGGGCTGTAGGATTTGCAGGGCTTCTTAAAAGAAAGGAAGAGTTCTATAAAAGGAACGCTGTGATTATAATAAGCGGCGGAAACATTGATATAAACACGCTTTCCAAAATTATAGAAAAGGGGCTTGTAAAGCGCGGAAGGTTCATAAGGCTTGAGATAGAGCTTCCCGATGTCCCCGGCTCTTTAGGGAAGCTCACCACGATTCTCGGCGTGGCAAAGGCGAACATAGTGCAGATTTTTCATGATAGATTTTCAACAACAATCCCAATCGGCAAAACAATCGTAGAATTAAGCCTGGAAACAAGGGGACATGAACACAAAGAAGAGATCCTTAAACTCCTGAGAGAAAACGGATACAAACCAAAAGAAAAAGAGTAACGACAGTCCCGGCCAAGCGAAGTATTTTGAATAGAGAAATACCGTACTCAGTCAATACAACTACCGAATAGGGGCACAAACCACCACTTTACCGTGCATATATGGTGGTATGGCACCCATTACAACAAAATATCAAACGCTAAAAAGCAGAAGAGCCTCCTATTTCTTTCCGAGGACAGAGTCCTTACAGGCTTTGGCAACCCGAAACTTAACTACCTTCTTAGCAGGAATCTTTATCTCCTCACCTGTAGCAGGGTTTCTTCCTATCCGGGCTTTACGATTGACGAGCACGAGTTTCCCAATTCCGGGGAGGGTGAATGTATTCTTGGCCTCTTTATGGGCTAGAGCGGCAAGCTCATCAAGGACTTGTATAGCCGCCCTTTTGGTTAAATCGGTTTTCTTAGCCAAATGGTCCGCAATCTGGGACTTCGTCATTGGTTTTGCCATGTTTCCTCCTTCAAGGATGAATTTGATTGGTTGTCAATATTACAGAAATCCGTAGAAAAATCAATACATTTTGTGAATTAAAAAATTTTTCTTTGCAAATGAAAGAAATCTAAGCGGTAGTTCATTAAGTAACGCTAGGTATGACTTCCTTCCCGAAGAGCTCTATACACCTTGATATAGTTTCATGCGTTGCCGAAGGAAATACCATTCGGCAGACTATGTATTTGATTCCGAGTTCGTCTCTGTACCTCTGTACTTCCTTCATGCAATCCTCAGGGGTACCAATTACGAAACGGTCTTCAGGTAAGAGATCAAACAGCGGGTCGTCCAAACCTGTAAGCTGTTTTCCTCGAACAAACATCTTAACTCCTAAACTAAAATAGAATTTATACATGCTAATTATATATTTATCCGCTTCTTCTTTTGCTCTCTCTCTATCCTCAGAAATGTATGTTTCTCTAAGGAGAATATGCTCGGCACCGCTTGGATCTTTTCCCGCCTCTTTTGCAGCCTTGTTATATATACTTATAGTGTCCCTTATCATCTGCATCGTTCTCCCAGGACCAATAAGAAGGGGGTAGCCAAGCCTTCCTGCACGTTTTATAGCAGGCTCTTCAAATGCACCTATATAGAGTGGAATATGGGGCTTCTGGACAGGCTTTGGCGTAACATTTAGATTGCTGAACCTATACCGCTTTCCCTCATAGGAGAAATTATCTTGAGTCCATGATCCAACAATAACGTCAAGTCCCTCTTCCATTCGCGATGGCCTTTGATTCATGGGAATCCGAAAGCCATCGAATTCCTCTTTTCGGTAGCCCAGAGCAACACCAAGAATAAATCTTCCACCGGATATGTTATCTACGACTGCCGCATCTTCTGCCACCCTTATGGGATTGTGAAGGGGAAGTATGAGTGCCCCCGTGCCAATCTTTATCCTCTTTGTCACGGCGGCCATTGCTGAGGCCACGACAACCGAGGAGGGACAGTATCCATCCGCGAGGAAGTGGTGTTCTGAAATCCATGCTGAATGGAAATTTACCTCTTCTGCGAGTTTTACCTGTTCAAGTGTTTGGCGATAAATCTCAGCGTGAGAGGCAGGATTTTCAATGTGTGCCTGCATACTAAAAAGCCCGATCCCGAATTTCATCTATTATTTACCTCTCTTTAGTGGCGCTCCTGTTTAAATTAACCAATTTTATGAATAAACCTTTCTATCCATTATCTCATCAAAAATAACCCCCTGTCAACATGAGAAAAAGGCAATGGGGGTGGAGTGTTTTTCAATAAGTTACGTAAGTTGACCCCATAGAGTGGCTTATAAAAATTCACTTGATATCAAGTAAATTTTTTTGTATATATATTAATAGGCGGCTCTAAGAGGCTGAAGATAATTCGAAAATCAAAACTTGTTAAAAGCTGAAAGAGGAGACTGAAAGGTCCAATCAAGTAGGAAAAGGCAGGTGGAGGTTTTCGAAAAAGATAAGGTCACTTAGAGTCGCTTTTCTATTTTGTACCGAGGCGATAGTTTGGAGGTGAGTGATATGGCTCTTACTAAATGCAAGACATGCGGACACAACTTGAATTTCACTGCTGAGAAGTGTCCTAATTGTGGGTTTCCCACATATCTAAATAGAAGAATGACCTCTACAGGATGGATTGTATTTATTGGACTCGCGATAATCGTATCCGGCACTTTAATAAATCATCTGCTCTATTCCTAGATCCAAGACAAGAAATTTCATCATGACCATAGAGATTTTTAAAATCCAGAACCGGGGTCTCTGTTGTCACGGTAAATAGAGAGCACATTTAAAACGGTCAAAGTAATTTATAACTAACGATTTGAAAGTATTCGCACTTACTTATTGACTTATTCTCCGCTGGCAAATGTTTTTTATATCGCTACTTCGACTCGAGAATTTTACTCCCATTGTAGGAAGGATGCCGGGTAGAATAGAAGATACCCAAGCAACGGTGCCCTCAAGTCTGATAATCTCATTCATAATGCTCTCCCCAAGATCACCGCTGCTCATATGAATCTGGATTAAAATTTTAGACCTGGGCGGAAGCACTCTATGGGCTTTAACACCAATTCCGCCCTCAGAAAGGTTAAACGTGTAGCCTACAAAAGTAGGAGCAGATAATCCATATTCAACCCTCTTTCTAAAAGGAATTCTTGCCGACTGCCTTCGATTTGCCATTGTGTAAACAATTATTCTCTTATGATATGAAATCAACTGGACTTTGGTTAGATATTTTCGTATAGCCAAACGTAGTTTCCTGCAAAATAATATCACTTTAGTTTTAAGACACAATAGGGCTAAGAAAGTATAGGAAAGGGCTAGAAAAGAGTTATGGGCATTGCCTGAAGAAATACCCTAAGGCGCAATCACTATTCTTTTCGCACTATTGTTATGTTAAGCTGTAATTCATCACGATGGCTGATTTCGAGATACCCTCGGGTCCCAGAGCACTTACCCCCGAATGGCTAACCCAGGCACTCCGTAGCACAGGAACAATAAACAACTCCACGGTCAAGTCATTCAGTATGGAGATGATTGGAGAAGGACAAGCCTTTACAGGGCAGATCGCACGGCTTAGTCTCAACTACGATATTGACGAGGAGAGTGCACCAAAGTCGCTCATAGCCAAGTTCCCTGCCTCTGATCCCAACCTCAGGACTATATGGAATCGCTATCGCCTGTATGAAAGGGAAATTAGGTTCTATAAGGAGATTGCTAAGGGAATAGACCTTCGAATTCCCCGCTGTTACTATGGCGATCTGGACATTGAGGTCGGAGAAAGTGTCCTGATACTTGAGGACATTACCAAAGCCCGTGTCGGCGATAATGTTACGGGATGTTCTTTTGAGGATGCAGAGCTTACTTTTCGCAGCTTGGGTAAATTTCATGCAGCCTGGTGGGAGAGTCCGCAACTGGATGACATCGGTTGGATACCGGCTTTTAATCATGGGGCCGACTACGTACAAGGTCTGTATCAACAGTCATGGGGTCCGTTTTTAGACAAATTCGGGAACCGGGTACACGATTCATTCCTGGAGCTTGGAGCCTGGCTCGGAAGAAACGTTGCAAACATCAGGAACCGATTGGCAGAGTCTCCACGAACCCTTATTCATGGCGACCTCCGTCTGGATAATCTACTTTTCAGTTCATCCGAGAATGGCACGTCATTAATAGTAATTGACTGGCAGTTTATTGGGCGTGGACGCAGCGTATCAGATATAGCGTACTTCTTGGTATTTTGCCTGCCCCCCGAACAGCGAAGGGGAATGGAAAAGAGTCTCCTCAAGATTTACCATTCGGTGCTCATAGAAGCCGGTGTCCGGGGGTATGACTTTGACCAGTTCTTGTATGATTATCGTCTCTCTGTTCTACAGATACTGCAACGCTTGGTAGTATCAGTAGGTGTGCTCGATTTTACAAGTGAAAGGGGACAATCCCTTATGAAAGCCATATTCGAACGATGCATCGCGGCAGTGGATGACCACGGCGTTTATGAATTGATGTTAGAGTAGACCCAGATCCATGGATAGTCCAAACGATATAACTCAATCCCGCAGTGGGCCTGCCAAGCCTGACCACATTAGTGAGTTTGACAGGAAGCATTATTCGATAGGCTATGATCCATTGGCTATACGGGGATTGAGCAGAAGAAGTGTATATAGAGATGCCGCATTCTTCCTGCCCCATCTGCGCTCCGGCATGGATCTGCTGGACTGCGGCTGTGGCCCTGGCACTATCACAGTTGATATGGCTGAAATGGTTTCACCCGGTAATGTCGTTGGTATGGATATAGAGGCAAGCCAATTTCAGGTGGGAAGGACACATGCCTTAGAAAGGGGTATTTCGAATATACGGTTTGAGTTGGGCAATGCTTATGAGATACCCTTTTCAGACGGTTCGTTTGATGCTGTTTTTGCGCACGCTGTCTTATACCATCTAAGCGATCCTTCTAAAGCGCTCAAAGAAATATATCGGGTGTTGAGACCTGGAGGAATTGTAGGCGTGCGGGATACCGACCGTGGAGGGCATATATTCACCCCATCCGACCCCATGTTCGAGAGGGCGTGGGTGTTAATTGAGAATATTATGAAGTACAAAGGCAGCAATCTATATCTTGGCAGAACACATCGGGCTTTGCTCCGCGAGGCAGGTTTTGTTCGAATCCAAGCCTCCGCATCCTATGATTACTATGGAACAACCGAGGCAACCCAGCGGATCAGCGAATTCTGGGAACACTTCATTTTGAAATCGCACGCGGACTTGATTCTCGATCGGGGCTGGGCCAATAAATCAGAGCTTGAGGGGATGGGTGCGGCTATTAAAGCCTGGGGTGAACACCCAGATGCCTTCTTTGCCAGGGCTAGATGTGAGGCAGTGGGTTGGAAGGGGTAGTAGAATTTAAAGCTGAAAGGAACTCTCGCTACTCCGGCGAGAGTTCCACCCTTGTCTCTAGTAGCTCGTCTGAACCGAAGAAGCTCCGTTATTAGATGGTTTATGCTGACCGTGGTCTGCGTGCAGGCCGCACTCCTTTTGCGGGTCTGTTTCCCACCACCAGCGACCTGCCCTCAGGTCTTCACCCGGTTTTATCGCACGCGTGCAGGGTGCACATCCTATACTCGGATAACCCCTGTCATGCAATTTGTTATATGGAACGTTATTCTTTTTGACATAATCCAAAACCTGCTGCCAGCTCCAATCAATAATTGGATTTATCTTCACTATGCCGCCGTGCTGAGCATCAATCTCGATTTTGCTTGCGACTGCCCGGGTCTGGGTTTGGTCGCTCCTTAGTCCGGTTATCCATCCATCTAGAGTCGCCAATATCCTGTTTAATGGATTGACCTTTCTTACCCCGCAGCAGAGCTTTCTATTCTCGATGCTTTTATAAAATAGATTCATTCCATGAACCCGAACCATCTGCTCGACTTCATTCTGATTCGGAAACATGACTTCTATATTAATTCCGTACTTGTTTTTTATTTCGTCCATCACGTCATAAGTCTCCTGATTAAGCCTGCCCGTATCCAACGTAAAAATCCTCGCCTCCGGGTTTATTCTCATCATCATATCAATTACAACAACATCCTCTGCTCCAAAGCTGGAGGCAAGCGCAATCCTTGGATGGAGATTATTGAGTGCCCACCTTAGAACCTCCTGTGGGCTTTTCTCCGCGTATTCCCGGTTTAACTTCTTTATCTGCTCGAGTTCCATCTTACCCTCCTTAGTTTTTTGTGTTTCTGCGTTTACTATGTCCATTTATTAGATTTATGAAAATTAAAGATTCTCATAAGCCTCCATCAAAATCCTTCCTACCTCCGGCCTTGTAAATTCAAGAGGCAGCTCTTGTCTCTTCTTAAGCAATTCTCTCACCTTAGTCCCGCTCAAAATGACGTGAAACTCCGGCGTATGGGGACAGGTCTTTGTCGTGACCATCGCAGTGCACCTTTTGCAATAAAATGCATGATCGAAAAATAGAGGCGTGATTCCTATCTCTTCGGGCTTGAATTCATCAAAAATCCTATGGGCATCATAGGTTCCGTAATAATTTCCCACGCCCGCATGGTCGCGCCCCACAATGAAATGGGTGCAGCCATAGTTCTTTCTCATAAGCGCGTGAAAAATCGCCTCTCTCGGCCCTGCATACCTCATCGCAGCGGGAAGCACCGAAAGCACGACTCTATCTTTCGGGTAGTAATTTTCAATCAGCGTCTTGTAGCATTCCATCCTTACGTGAGCCGGAACGTCGTCGCCCTTTGTCTCGCCGACGATTGGGTGAATCAAAAGACCATCTGCCATCTCAAGAGCGCATTTCTGAAGGTACTCGTGCGCCCTGTGTATCGGGTTTCTCGTCTGAAATGCAACTACCCTCTTCCATCCTTTTTCTTTAAACAGATTTCTCGTCTGCGCAGGCTCTAACCTGTATTCCGGAAACTCAGGATTAGGAGGGCGTTTTATCAGGCTAATATTGCCGCTAAGGAGCACATTCCCCTGAGAATAAACCACCTTAACTCCGGGATGGGCTTCATCCGTGGTCCTATAAACCTCTTTAGCCTCTTTTTTCTTATCGTAAAAGAACCTCTCCCGAAGATGCAATATGGCGATAGCGTTTCCCAATCCATCGAGGAGCAGCACGTCCTCACCTTCCTTGAGATTTGCTGCCTCTTCCTTTGATACGGGAAGTGTGATTGGAACGCTCCAGGGGAGTCCATTCTTTAACCTCATCATCTCAACTACACTTTCATAGTCCTCTTTTCCCATAAAGCCTTCATTAGGACTCATAGCACCAATGGAGATGAGTTCCAAGTCCGACACAACCCTCGGAGGAACTGAGATCCTTTTTAGGTCTTTTGACCTTTTCACTAATTCCTCCCTCTCTTGACCTTCAATAATCCTGTTTACCAGTTTTCCACCGTGAGGCAGAATAGTGTTTTCCATTTTCATAATTCTCCTTAAAAGCCCAGCATTGCTGTAATGCCGTATTTGAAAGATAAAGAAGATAACATATAGCTTGCGCCAACGGCAAAAAATGGGATGACAAACCAAAATAATGCAATCCGCGCAACGTGCCTGTTTTCAGCCGTTGCAGAGAACCCTTGATTTGCACATGAAAACCCTATTATTCCCGCAGTCGTAATTTCGGATAATGAAACCGGTATACCAAACACCGAAGCCAGAAGCATAAGAGTCGCCCCGATAAGTTCAACAGAGACCGCCCTCAGTGTACAGATTTCAGTAATCTCCTTTCCTACAGTCTCTAAAACCCTTCCGCCAAGGAGTATTGCACCGAGACCCATGCCCAGACCCGCAAGAACCGTCCCAAAAGATGGATTTATAAAACCCATGCCGACGAGGGGGCCAATAGATGTCGCGGCATGGTTAGAACCAGCAGAAAAGGCAACAGAGCATCCCGATGTGGTGATGAGAAAGCCGAGAATCCTTCTTATGCCATTTTCCGAGTAGCGATCTGTAAGAAATTTAAGTGTTCTAAAATAGAGATACTTCCCAACGAGATAATTTAAGGACCACGCGACAAAAGGAGTAATTACCCACCAGCCAACAATCTCAAAGAACTTTTTCTCATTTAGAGCGTGTGAATATAGCCCCACCCCCACGACAGCGCAGACGATGGCATGGGTCGTTGCAATCGGAATACGAATTATATTTGCCCATGAGATGAAAAATATCGCGATTACAAGAACTATCAGAACAAGTTCGAGATGAGAGGAAAGCACAGATTCCGGAACTAATCCCCCGCTCAGGGTTTTAATAACACGCCCGCCCGCCAAAAAGGCTCCCAGGAGCGCAAACACAGCGATTAAGATCACAGCTTCTTTTTTAGACCGCGCTCCGGCTCCATAAGCTGTAGCCATTGATGCGGCAGAATTGTTGGCTCCGATATTTAGAGCAAGGAGTATAGAAAGAGCAATCGCAATTGGAAGAGCAACATTCATATTCTGTTTCCCTTTTTTTACACATGTGCCTAATCTTCACTAGGGGCTTAATGAGTGTTGCAAAGAGAATGCCAAAGAGAAAACCGCCTGTTTTCAGCCAATTGCAGATACACCCAGGGCAATTTCTTGATTATTTCCTAATCACCCTGTATATTTCTGCTACAGTTAGAAGGGTGGGTAGTCCTGCCCTGCAATGTAAAGAGAAATGAAAGGTCGAGTCATTCTATTAACCAGTGATTCAAAATTAGTAAAGGAAGTAGAGCATAGCCTGCCCCAGAACGTAGAGCTATCCACATGCGAAGGGGTTGAGAAAGCCTGCGGCGCGGACATCGTTCTCCTTGATGTGGATACCATTGGAATCGGCGGACTCAGCAGGTTAAAAAATGAATCATTTGTAATCATCATTACAGCCCAAAGAGGGACGAGGTATCTGATTGAATCAATGACATTTGGAGCGTTTGATTGTGTCTTTAGACCGCTTAAGGGTTCTACGCTCTCTGAGTCCTTAGGGCGGGCGCTTGGAATAAAATCCGAACTCCAAAAGAACCTGGTTAGATTCCCTGGAGAGGTAGAAGGCAGCAGCGTCACCTGCGCAATAGTCGGAAACTCCCCTGCGCTCCAGGAGATATGCAAGCTTATAGGACAGGCTGGAAGGGTTGATGTTCCTATATTGATTACAGGAGAGAGCGGAACAGGAAAGGACCTCGTTGCAGAATCAATCTGGAAGGTGAGCACAAGGTGGGAAAAGCCATTTGTCGTAATAAACTGCGCGGCAATTCCTGAGACACTGCTTGAGGCGGAACTATTCGGATACGAAAAGGGAGCCTTCACGGGAGCGAATTCATCACGCATAGGAAAATTTGAAGAAGCAAATGACGGAGTAATCTTCCTCGATGAGATCGGGGATATGTCGCTTTCCCTCCAGGCAAAGGTGCTCCGTGTGCTCCAAAACGGCACATTCAACAGGATTGGAGATAACAGAGAATTAAAGACAGACATTCGCGTAATCGCTGCAACAAATAAAAACCTTGAGGATATGGTTCGTCAGGGGAAATTCAGAGAAGACCTTTACTTTCGTATTAATGTTGTGAGAATTCACCTGCCAGCGTTAAGGGAAAGAAAAGAAGATATACCGCTTTTGGTCGAGTGCTTCACGCGCCGCTACAGCACCCAGGCAGGAAAAGAAATAAAAGGGGTAAGTAAAAAATTTTTAGACAAGCTTATGGAACACGAATGGCTTGGAAATATAAGAGAATTGGAAAACACAGTAAGAAAGGCGATTGTTTTTACAAAGACACCCTTTCTCACCTCTTATGATTTGAGCCTTGGAGAGCCGGTTTCATTTACAGAAACAAAAGAGCCCACCTCGTTTACAGAACCGCTCCGCAATGCCGTAAGAAACCTCTTTCGGTCGCGTGGAAAGAATGGGGATGTATACAGCCAAATCCTGAGGGAGGCCGAAGAAATTCTCCTCCAAGAGGCACTCAACGCAAGCGGCTGGAACCGCTCCAAAGCCGCAAGGCTCCTTGGTATAAATCGCCTGACACTTAGGAGAAAACTAGAGGAGTATAATCTGGGGATTCCTAAGAGCTTGCCCTAGTTCTGACGCTATTTCGGTGAATAGGTTTAAAGCTTGAGCAGGGTAAAGTGCAAACTGCCCTAATTTTCTTCAATTTCCTTTATTAGGTTCCTATGCTTAACCCGCTTTTCTTTCTCTTTATCCCTTTTTGATTCTATGACCCTTCCAGATTTAGGGGTCTTCTTTCTCATTCTAAAGAAGGCTTCAAACTTGGACTCTTTCTTTTTCGGTTTCCTTTTCATAAAAGAGCACCCCTTATCCGTTACTGCAATAACAGATATCTGATTTTAAGAATAAACCCGCTATTATAACTCCCAAGGTTTAATTATAGCCTTAACTTTCATTTCATTGGTTGATTTACTTTCTAAGTCATTTGTTAACCTAACTCGATTTTCAATATTCTTCTGGGGGTCATAAATAAAAATATACAATTTGGAGTGCCACTAACAGCCTTACCACCAAACCCCCGCAATAGCCGAAGAACAATCAGGGCATTTGCCGTCGGGAGTGATACGATAATTTAAAATCCTATATCTATACCGCTTAACTAAGAGCTTATGGCAGTTTGGGCAGTATGTGTTCTCATAGTTTTTTACATATCCGGGAAGATTCCCCGCATAGACAAACCTGAGTCCTGCCTCGTATCCGATTTCTGCTGCGCGTATAAGGGTTTCAGCCGATGTATTGTTGGGACCTGTCATCTTATAGTCTCTATGAAATGCCGTGACATGCCAGGGGATGTCGGGCGATACGGAGGAGAGGAATTTTGCCGCGGATTTTAATTCCTCGCCTGAGTCGTTAAATCCGGGGATGATTAATGTAACAATCTCCACCCAAAATCCCATATCAACTAATCGGGGAATGGTCTCAAGGACTGTGCTGAGAAGCCCCCCAGTTTTCGGTAGTTCCTATCCTGCATGGACTTCAGGTCTACTTTATAACAGTCGGTAATGGGTCTCATGTATTCCAAGACCTCGCGGGTTGCATTTCCATTTGAAATAAACGCGGTCTTAAACCCATGCTCTTTTGCAAGCCTAAAAACATCTGCCGCCCATTCTACAGTAATAAGCGGCTCGTTGTATGAGCTTCCAACCATACTCGCCCCGTGCCTCTTTGCAAAAGAAATCATCTG
>Ga0209810_1000323_pt1 | contig 118331 bp, 97 predicted proteins | sample Coa_R1_7_FD_187159 | JGI IMG/M metagenome (GOLD analysis project Ga0209810, IMG submission 187159) | Surface soil microbial communities from Centralia Pennsylvania, which are recovering from an underground coalmine fire - Coalmine... | ecosystem: Environmental > Terrestrial > Soil >...
TAGAACCAGGCAAACCTGCGTCCTACCATCTGATTCAACGCAAAGTCACGAGCTACTTGGTACTTAAGCAAATGAGCAACACCAAAGCCAAAACCAACCCCTTCCTAAGAAGGGAAAAGCGCGGCTCGCAAACATCCTCGTCCGCGCTGCGGGATTCGTGTCGCTCAAAACGTGCTTGACAAGATTCTCGTGGTTATAGATGCTTGACAAGATTCTCGTGGTTATAGACGGAATGACAGAAGCTTGACTAAACCGCGTTGTTCAACGGCTCACGCAATCCATTCGCTACATCGATCAAATCCTGTCCCACGGTGCGAGTCCGTGAGAGCGCTTCCTTCAGCGGGATCGTCACGATGTCTGTTCCGCGCAGTGCGACCATCTTTCCGAAGTCTCCGCGATGGACCGCATCGATTGCTCCGATTCCATAGCGCGTGGCCAGCATGCGGTCGAACGCAGTGGGTGATCCTCCGCGCTGTGTGTGTCCGAGAATTACCGCGCGCGTCTCGAAGCCGGTGCGCTTCTCGAGTTCCTGCGCGATGATCGTGCCGATGCCGCCGAGACGCACATGGCCAAATTCATCCTTCTTGCCTTTTTCGGCGACGATCTGCTCGTCAAGGCCGGCAGCCAGGCGTGCGCCTTCCGCGATCACAACGATGCTGAAGTAGCGTCCGCGCGCGTGCCGCTGGCGGATCGTCTCGGCAACATCGTTCAGATCGAACGGACGTTCCGGAATGAGAATCACGTCGGCGCCGCCGGCAATGCCGCTGTAAATCGCGATCCATCCTGAGTCGCGTCCCATCACTTCGACGACGATCACTCGATTGTGCGCTTCGGCCGTAGTGTGTACGCGATCGATTGCCTCTGTCGCGATGTTGACAGCAGTATCGAAACCGAAGCAGAAGTCAGTGCCGCTGAGATCGTTGTCGATCGTCTTGGGCACGCCGACAACTTTGAATCCGGTCTCATGCAGCTTGTAGGTGACGGACTGCGTGTCGTCGCCGCCGAGTGCCACCAGCGCGTCAATTTTGTGGCGCTTCAAGGTCTCGAGACACTTCTGAATGCCGCCTTCCTTCTTCGCCGGATTCGTGCGCGAGGTGCGCAGGATGGTGCCCCCGCGCGGCAGAATGCCGGCGATGGCATTGAGAGTGAGCGGCGTCGTTTGATCTTCCATAACCCCGCGCCAGCCTTCGAGGAAGCCAACAAACTCATCTTTATGGTGAAAGATGCCTTTACGAACCACAGCGCGGATGACGGCATTTAGACCGGGACAATCGCCGCCTCCAGTGAGGATGCCAATTTTCATTACGTTCTCCGCTAATGGCCCGATTCGGGCCGAGATTTCTAAGGACCGAGAAGACCGTTCTTAGCCGATCATCTCGATGCCGGAAGTTTTCCGTTCATCGCCGGGGCAACAACAGCACGCAGAGTGGCGACAGGTTTTCGTGCTCATGAACATGATGCGTATGGAAGAAATAATCTTAGCATCGCAGAGCGTGGATGCTCGCCACTCAACGAACATTTCAACTGTACTCAAGGAACTTTCAAGTGAATCAGCTCCGGCGTGAGCTTTCCATTCGCAATCGTTAATCGACCAACTGAGATCGGAAGATTGAAGCGGCGCGGCCCCGCGCTGCCCGGATTGAAGAAGAGAACGCCTTTTCGAGTCTCGATCAGCGGACGATGCGAGTGGCCGAAGATCACAGCAGAAAATCCGGCGGCAGCAGGGTCGAGATCGAGTTCGTCGATGTTGTGAAGTACGTAGATGCTCATTCCAGCAATTTCCAGAACATTCGTCGCAGGAAGCTTACGTGCCCAGGCGCTGGTGTCGATGTTTCCTCGCACGATGGTGACAGGGGCAATCTGCTCGAGGTCGTGCAATATGTCCTCGCGGCCCACATCGCCTGCGTGGATGATCGCTTGCGATCCGCGCAGTGCCTCGACCGCTTCAGGCCGAAGGAGCCCATGTGTGTCGGAGATGATGCCGATGACCGTGCGTGTCGAAATCACTGGAAAACATCTTACGTTCTCCTCCTCCGATCCTTGCTGTATAACTTACGCCGATGCTCAGACTACAGGTTCGCCTCCTCGTCCTGCTTGCTTGCGTCTCTTCTGCGCTCGCCCAAACCGCTTCTCAGCCGCAGTACGAGATCGTCGTCGATCACGACGTGATGATCACGATGCGCGATGGCGTGAAGCTGGCTTGCGATATCTATCATCCTGCCCAGAACGGGAAGCCGGTAGAAGGGAAGTTCCCGGTGATTCTGGAGCGCACGCCGTACGGAAAGAAAACGTCGGAGTCGTGGGCACACTACTTCGTTCCCCGAGGCTATATCGGTGTAGCGCAGGATATTCGTGGGCGTTACGAATCTGAGGGACATTGGTGGCCGTACCGTGATGATGGCCACGATGGCTACGACACTGTGAAGTGGATCGGCGAGCAGCCATGGTCAAACGGAAAGATCGGTACCGTGGGGACGTCGTATCCGGGCGGCACGCAGCATGCCCTCGCTCTTTCGAATCCGCCATATCTCACAACTATGATCCCGGCTGATGCCATGTCCGACTACGGCGTCTATGGGGTGCGTCACAACGGCGCGTTTGAGCTGCGCTGGCTGAACTGGATTTTTAACATCGGTGTGCCGCAGGGAAGCGATGCGGCACGCGATCCGGCAACGCAGGAGGCGCTGCTGCGACTCGGGGAGCAAGTGCGCGAGTACGCAAAAGGTCTTCCGTTGCGCCGGGGAACGACACAGCTAAAGCTGGCGCCCGACTACGAGAACTGGCTGGTGCAGGCGATGTCGCACGGCGATTACGACGGCTTCTGGAAAGATTCGGGCGACGATGTGGTCGCGCATATTGCCGATTACAAGGACATTCCTGTCTATCTCCTGGGAGGCTGGTATGACTCGTGGGGCGCACAGACGGCCAATATGAACTATGTCGCGCTCTCGAAGAACAAGAAGAGCTTGCAGCGGTTGATCATGGGCCCGTGGACGCACGGCGGACGCACGCGCAGCTACGCGGGCGAGGCCGAGTTCGGTCCCGACGCTGCGATCGACTTCTTCGCCTTCGAGCAGCGATGGTTCGATCATTGGCTGAAGGGAATCGACAACGGCGTGGATCGCGAGCCGCCGGTGCGCATCTTCGTCATGGGCGGCGGCGATGGGCATAAAACTCCCGAAGGCCGCATCTTCGTTGGCGGCCACTGGCGCGAGGAGCACGAATGGCCTCTGGCGCGAACGGTTACGACTCCGTATTACATTCACGCGAACGGAGTGCTGTCTCCGCAGAAGCCCGGAAGCGAATTGCCAACTTCTTTCGAATTCGACCCTCGCCATCCCGTGCCGACGCTGGGCGGCAATATCTCTTCGCACAACGCGCCGCCGTCGAACCACAACACCATCGAACGCCCCGGCGACTCGGAGAACCTGATGGAGCAAGGCGCTTATGACCAGCGTTGCCGAGTGTCGATTTGGACCTGCGACGACACCCGCCCGCTGTCTGCGCGCAATGATGTGCTGGCATTTCAGACTGAGCCGCTGCAGGAAGACGTGGAGGTCACAGGAAGGCTCATCGTCAAGCTTTGGGCGGCCTCGAATGCGCCAGACACTGACTTCACGGTGAAGCTCATTGACGTTTATCCGCCGAACAAAGACTTTCCCGCAGGAGTTGATCTCAACGTCGGCGACAGCATCGTTCGCGCACGCTATCGCAATTCATTGGAGCGTGCCGAAATGATGAAGCCCGGCGAAGTGTATCCGTTCACGATCGAGATGTATCCGACCTCGCTGGTTTTTAGGAAAGGTCATCGCATTCGGCTGGACATCTCCAGCAGCAATTTTCCGCGCTTCGATGTGAATCCGAATACGGGAGAGCCTCTTAACGAGAATCGTCGCTGGGCAGTCGCGACCAACACGATCTACCACGACGCGCAGCATCCATCGCAGATCTTGCTGCCCATCATTCCCGCTGGGCGATAACTCTGCATCCGAGCAACCGGGTCGGCAATCTATTGATCGTTTGATGTTCGCGACGTTTGCGAATTGCCGCGACCGATAGGGCACCCAAAATGAATTTTCAATTGGACGAAGCCGTAAGCATGCTGGAGCGCACTCCACGCGTGCTCGACGCCTTATTGCGCGATCAGCCTGTGGAGTGGCTCAATTCCCGAATTGAGCCCAAGGCATTCAGTCCAATCGATGTCTTAGGCCACCTGATGTTTGCGGATATCGACGATTGGATTCCGAGGGCGCGAAGGATTCTCGAACTTCAGGACTCCCGTCCGTTCGAACCTTTCGACCGTCGCGGCTTCGGTTCGCTCATCGCCGGAAAATCCATCGATGAATTGCTGCGGGAGTTTGCAGATCTGCGCGGCCAGAGCATCGAGACCCTACGCTTATTCCGGCTCGACGAAGCCAGGCTCGATCTTCCTGGTCGTCATCCCGAATTCGGAACGGTGACGATGCGGCAGTTGCTCGCCACCTGGGTTGTACACGACTGGAATCACATCGAGCAGATTCTGCGCACGTTCTCGCGGCAGTATGCAGACGCAGTTGGTCCGTGGAAGGCCTTTCTATCTATTCTCAATCGCTAGAACGAGACCCTCACGCTTAACTGCAGTTCTCGACCCGGTGTCATCGCCATCGTGATCGTGCCGAACTGAGGTGTGTTGACGAACCTGTTCGGCGTTCCGAGGTTTGTGTGGTTGAGAGCGTTGAATGCCTCAGCGCGGAACTGAAAGCTTGATCTCTCGGTCAGAGCGAAGCTGCGCGCCAAGGCGAAGTCGAGCGTCTGCATCCCCGGGCCATAGACCGAATTGCGTCCGACATTCCCAAACGTGAACGCCGCCGGCGTTGCGAACGCCGCTGGATTGAACCATTCAGCGGCAGTGTGCGTGCCGGGACCAAAGATCGGCTGACCTGTCGTGTTCGCGCGGATCGGATTCTCACCAAGCACAGTACCCGCGTTGGCCGTGTCGCCGAAGACCGAAATCGTAAACGGCATTCCAGACTGAATCTGATACACAGTCGAGAGATGCCAGTCCTCGGTGACCAGCCTTAGCCACTGCTGCTTACGGTACGCAGGGATGTCATAGACGCTGCTCAGCGCGAAGCGATGGCGCACGTCGCACCCGGGTCCTTTCTCCGCTGCAAGATTGCTGTTGTTTTGTGGAATGGCAGACTCATCCATTGGCGAGCGGAAATCGGGCGCGTTGGTCAGGTCTTTGGCAAAGGTGTAATTCGCCAGAAGACTGAGACCATGGGAATATCTGCGGCGCACGTTCACGTAGGCCGCGTCGTACCAGCTTTGTGCGGTGTTCTCCAGCAGGTTGATCGTGCTCACTGGAAAGGTCTGGCTCTGGAAGATCGCGTTGGTGCTGCTCGGAGTGAGAACCGTTCCTGGAACAAACGTAAGTGTCTTGAACGGCCGGCGTGGACCCAGCGGACCTGGTCCGGGCGCCGGATTGTTGATCAGGTGCGCGCGCTGCAAGTGCAGCCCGCGCGAGCCGAGGTAGCCGACTTCGACCGATGTATCCCCGCCGAGAGCTTTCTGCACGGATGCGTTCCATTGCTGGACGTATTGCGATGGAGAATGAGGATCAAAAGCCGTGAAACTAACAGTGGTGGCGGGCAGTGGTCCCGTGCCCAGCACCGGCGTCCCGAAATTGAGACCCGAAGAGAACAGCGCCGCTGGAGGCGTGAAGTTGTCGGCCTGTTGCGTCTCTGGGAAGACGTAAGGGACGTTGTGGCGCTGATTGCACCACGTATTCAGGTCAACCGGCGTGTAGAAGATGCCATAAGCGCCGCGCAAGACCAACCCCTGTCCAGGCAGATTCTTCGCGATGCCGAAGCGCGGCGCGAAGTTGAGCTTGCTGGCATACATCAGTCCCTTGGGATAGCCTTGTTCCCCTCCGATGAAAACCTGCGGAGTCCCATTTTGGAAAATTAGGTTGGTGTTGGTGCTCTTCAGGTCGTACAGAGGATCGGTGTATTCGTAACGCAACCCAAGGTTGAGCGTCGTGGTCGGCGTCAATTGCCAACTATCTTCGGCGAAAGCTGCCGTTCCCCAAGCGCGCAGATTCATCTGCGGAATGCCGGCTTGGCGCTGCTTCACCGCAGGCAGGCTTAACAACATGCTCGCGAGGCCTGAGCCGCTGCCGTCGTTGAATCCAGACTGGGTGGTGTAGCCGTTGGTGAATTGATAGAAGCCCCGGTTCTGGAAGAATCCCCACATCGGCCAGATGTAGCGGTGATACTCGCCGCCGAACTTCAGGCCATGACGGCCATGTTGCCAGGTAAACGCGTCGCGGCCTTCGATCATGGTGTCCCACGCGTGCATCGGAGTCGCTGCGAACGTATCGCCGATACCCGTGTATCCCTGGACGGCGAACCACGGCGCGCCCGACGCCTGCGGCCCGCCGAATCCGATGCCCTGAATCCCAAGCTGGGAAACGAGGTCGTTAACGCCATCGTTCTGCGAAGTGCGATCCATGGAGAGCCGCGAGATCGCGATCGTCGCCGTATTCACCTTGATGTTGGAGACGATACGATTCCACGACAGCGTCCCTTGCTGCGAGAGATTGTCGAAGTTTGCGCCGAAGCCGGGAAGATTCTCAGTCGTGGATGTGGTTCCGCTGCTGGGGGAAAATCCGTTCTCGCTTCCAGCGGAGTAACGGGCAAAGACTGTGTCGCCGTTTGAAAAATTGTGGTCGATGCGCAGTGTGCCCTGATCCTGGAAATGCGTTTCGTTTCGCAGATCGAGATAGTTGTTTGAGTTCGCAGCTCCCATCGGCATCATCATGTTGGGCGCAGGGATGTACTGCAGCAGGAATGCCTCGAGCTTCGCGTTAATTCTGTTTGCCGGGATTTGGTTATTCGGGAACTGACTGCGTGTGTACGGAAAATTCGAAGGCCCTGTGGGCAGGCTCGGATTGTAGTTAGGATTGGCAGCAGCAGTTGTTGGATCGTAGATCTTCGTATTGCTCATGCTGAAGTCGCCGCGAATCTCATCCCGAGTTGGCACGGTTAAGATCTGCGCGTCGGTTTGCGCCAGCCGCAGCCCTTCATAGTTCACGAAGAAGAACGTGTTCTTTCCCACCAACGGCCCGCCGAACGAGCCTCCGAAATTATTTTGGACAAGATGGTTGTTGCCCATTGACCCGAAGGTGCTCGCGTCCATGGTGCCGTTGCGATGGAACTCGTAGATCGTGCCGTGGTACTGGCTTGATCCGGAGTGGGTCACGATATTGATCTGTCCGCCGCCGGCGCCGCCCATATCCGCCGTATAGCTGCTGGTTTGAACTTGAAATTCTTTCACCGCGTCTGGCGATGGACTCAGGTTCTGCGTATTGAACGTCGGATCAGTGTTGGTCGCGCCATCGAGTAAGAAGTAGTTCGCGTTCGGACGATTCCCGCCGATCACCACAGCCGAGCGCTGCCCCGGTCGCCAGTAGAGTGGATTCGTGGTTCCTGATTGCGCGCCAAATCCCACGTGCGCTCCTGGAACCGTGAGCACCAGATCGATCAGCATGCGGCCGTTGAGCGGAAGCTCTTTGATCGATTTCGGTTCGATCACTTCGCCGACGCTGGCGTCTTTCGTGTGCAGCACTTCATTGTCGGCCGAGACCTTCACTCCCTCGCTGACTGGGCCGATTTTGAGCATTGCATCAACGGCAAGCCTCTGGCCCACTTCCAGGCGAACTGACTGAGTTGCGGGGGCGAATCCTGGAGCTTCGATCGTGACTTCGTAATCGTCGGGCAATAGAGCGGGGGCTTCGAAGAGTCCTTGCTCGTTCGTGACGACTCGCCGCACCGTTCCGGTGCTTGCTGCCTTGAGTTGGATTGTCGCTGTGGCGATGCGCAGGTGCTGCACATCGGTGACCGTTCCGGTGATCACGCCATAGTTGCTTTGGCCGAATGCACTGATCGTGAGTCCAAGAAGAGCTTGGAGCAAAACCAACTTACGCATTGAGTCGAATCTCCGAAAAGCGGTCAGGTACGCGGCAAGGCTGCGGAGCCAAATTCGGTTGCAGCACTCGACGATTGCAGGAATTCAGAGTTCCGAAAATGTAATGGTGAAAATGTGAGGCAGCAATAATAGGAACGTACTAGGAACTGCGGATATGCGGGATGTGGCGGACGGCCGTGTGGCCCGATGGTGTGCCCGATCCGGCGGGACCATTATCAGCTGGTTAACACGGCGGGTTTGCATTTCCAGAAAGATCATCTTCTCAGGTTCTTCTGCTGCTCCCGGGGCGTGCCCGAGGCCTTAAATATTGTGAGTTTCTCGCGGCAACCCGCAGTGCACCTTCAGCTTCTCTCTATTTGTAAAGTAGTACACCCCTGGAATCCTTCGCACTCACAAGGGACACTATGCAATTCGAGAACAGAATGAACAATACGGCCTCCACCCCACAGCGCCGCGCGCTGGTCGTCGATGAAGACAGGGACCGCTATCGCCGGAAAGATCGCAACACGGCCCTGAAGAATGCAGGATACAAGGTGTATCCGGTGCTGCGTATGCCCGACGCCCGCGGCCGCTGCAAGCCTGGGGCGTTCGACCTGATCGTGGTGAATGTTGTCGAAAACGGCAACGCCGCGCTCGAGCTATGCGACCACATCAAGAATTGCGATCCCTCGCAGAAGCTGTTTGTCGTGGCCGACGAGAAAGCAGGGCTCCCACAGCGTGACTACATCGTCTCAAGCTGGGATGAGCTGATGAAGAAGATTAGCGCTGGAAGCAGCGTCGATCAAGGCCAGCGGGAGATGGTGGCTGCTTAGGAGACAAGGAACACCCCGGGGTTAACACGAAGGTCACGAAGTTTGCACACAAAGTTCACGAGGGTTCGGAGTTTTCTCCGTGACCTTGATATTCAAACTTTGTGACCTTCGTGTTAACCCCGGGTCTCACCTATCTCTTCCTACATCACTTGCGGTGCCTCGATTCCGAGGATCGCGAGGGTCCGCATCAGTTCGCGCCGCACCACCGCAGCGGTGGCCAGGAGGAGCGCCTTTCTGGTCGCGTCTTCTTCGGTGAGGATGTGATGGCGGTGGTAGAAGTTGTTGAACATCTGCGCGAGCTGAAAAGCGAACTTCGCCAGATACGCCGGCTCCGTGGTCGAGATGCACTGATCGACCATCAACGACAGTTTTCCCGCCGTCAGCCACAGCTCCCAGATATCATCTTCCCGATTCAGGAACGTCGAAAATTCATCTGAAAACTTCAAAGATTGTTCCGGAGTCGTGTCGCCTTTGCGAAAGATGTTGGAAGCGCGCACGATCGCATACTGAACGTACGGACCGGTTTCGCCTTCAAAGCTCAGGGCATCCTTGAAGTCGAACGCGATCACCGCATTCTTCGTGAACTTCAACATGAAGTAGCGGAGAGCGCCGATGGCGATGTGCATGGCAATGAGTTCGCGATCGCCGGCCGCAAGCTCCGGATGGCGGGCATCAACTTCCTTCTGCGCGGATGCGATCAGCGCGTCCAACAGATCGTCGGCTTTCACGCCGAAGCCTTTGCGGCCGGATACTTCGATGTACGCGCGCTTCTGCTCGTCGGCTGGAACTTCGTAGCCAAGCTCCATCGCGCATCGCGGCGTCAGCGCCACCATCTCGTAGGAAAAATGCGTGTAGTGCGACGCCTGCTCGGTGTACCCAAGCGCACGCAGAGCTTCGATTACGTTGTTCTGAGGATCGGACTGCCGGGAGTCGATGACGTTATAGATTTCGCTAACGCCACCGAAATGTGGATGCTTGGTCTCACCGCTGTCGGCGGAGATCCAGCAGTCGTGGCCGTCCGGGTAACGATAGAAGCGCCTGTATCCGAAGTCGCGTCCGAGCAGACCAAATTTCCAGAGGTGATATGCAATGTCTTTCCCGACGTAAGTGACGGTGCCGTTCGAACGCACAATGACTTTGTCGTCTTCTTCGCTTCCGTCTGCGGAAGCCGACGATGCTCCCGAGGCTGGAGATCGCTTCATCACCCAGCAGCCCTTGTTCTTGCCCTCGGTTTCAAACCGCAACACGGCTTTCTGCTTCATTTGCTCGAAAGCCAAATCCCAGAAATGCAGACGAAGGATTTCGCTTTCACGGGGAAGAAAGTCGTAGGTGATGCCGAGACGCTGCATGGTCTCGAGATGCAGCTTCAGAATGGCTGTCGCAATCAGGTCAGCGAGACTAGCGGTGAGATTGTTGCCTTCTTCCAGCTTGTGGAGCGCCTCGAGGCGGAACTGTTTGTGCGTCGGATCTTTTTCGTACCACTGCGAGACGCGCGCATACAGATCCCAGCAGTAGTAATCGAACCGAGGCTGCTGGATGAGCGCCTGCACGTCTTGGTATGACTTGTGTTCAAGCTGCTCAAATCCAACAACAACATCAGCAACCTGGACGCCAGTGTTGTCGATGTAGTTCTGCACATCCACCGGATGCCCCGCTTCGCGCAGCAGCCGAACGAACGTGTCGCCGAGGATTGCGTTTCGCAAGTGACCGATGTGCGCGGCTTTGTTTGGATTGATGCTGGTGTGCTCAACCAGCACCTTGTCTTTCTGCTGAGTTTCCGCCGAGCGCGCAAGCATCTGCCGCACAAAGGCGCCGCGATCGAGCCGGGCATTGATGTATCCGGTTCCTGCGATCTCGAATTTCGCAAAACCCGAAACGGAACCAAGCTCTGCAACCAACTCCTCTGCCGCTTTCCGCGGCGGTTTCCTCAGCTGCTTGGCCAGTTCGAAGGCAAGTGGAAGGGCGTACTCACCAAGAGCAATCTTCGGCGGCTGCTCGATGACGATGTTCGGCAGATCGAGATCATATTTTTCGCGCAGGATCGCGCGTACACGTTCGCTGAGTAATTGCTGGAAGTGAAGGTACAAGGAGCCTCAGAGAGTGGGAATGTTGGCGATAAAAGCTCGATTATAAACAGCCGGTTGCGATCGCCCAGCCTGCGTTGACGCTGTCTGACTCAGCCCCTATGATGAAGAATTGCCGTCTTCATCGCGTCCATAGCAGCAAGCTAGCGCCGGAGACTCTCGGATGCGCGGCCCTCGGCTGTGCGAAAACAGCATGGAAACAGGCGCAAAGTTCTACATCACAACCCCGATTTACTACGTCAACGCCCGTCCCCACGTCGGACACGCGTACACGACGATTGTGTGCGACGTAATCGCCCGCCGCCAGCGCATGCTCGGTGCCGACACTTATTTCCTCACAGGAACTGACGAGCATGGACAGAAGATCGAGCGCTCCGCCGCCGCAGCAGGGAAGAGTCCCAAGCAGTGGACGGACGTTGTGGCCGGTGAGTATCGCGCGCTCTGGGAGCGCATGGGCATCAGCTACGACGGCTTCATCCGCACCACCGATAAAGAACACGAAGAAGGCGTTCAGCACTTGTTTCGCGTGATTCGCGACAAAGGCTACATCTATAAGGGCTCGTACACGGGACAGTACTGCGTCTTTGATGAGCTGTATGTCGATGCACCGCCTGGAGCGCCATGTCCCGATTGCGGAAGACCCACCGAGACGATCAGCGAGGAGAACTACTACTTCAAGCTGTCGGAATTTCAGGACAAGCTGCTGAAGCTGTATGAGGATCATCCAGACTTCATCTGGCCTGAGACTCGGCGCAACGAAGTCATCGCATTTGTGCGCGGTGGATTAAAGGATCTGAGCATCAGTCGCACGACCGTGCGCTGGGGCGTTCCGGTACCCGACGATCCAAAGCACGTGCTCTACGTGTGGTTCGATGCGGATGCGAACTACATCACGGCCATCGGCTACGGGTCCGATAACGCCAAAGCAAAGAAGAAGTTCGAGCGCTACTGGCCGGCCGACGTCCACATGGTCGGCAAAGAAATCGTCCGCTTTCACGCCGTCTATTGGCCTGCGTTTCTCATGGCTGCCGGCCTGCCCTTGCCGAAGAAGATCGTCGTTCATGGCTGGCTGCTGTTCGAACAGGACAAGATGTCGAAGTCGCGCGGAAATATCGTCCGCGCGGAAACCGTCGTGGACGTGCTCGGCAACGATGCTCTGCGTTACTTCCTGTTGCGGGAAGTCGTCTTCGGTCAGGACGGCAGCTTTTCGTTCGACGCTTTGGTGCAGCGCTACAACTCCGATCTGGCGAACGACTTGGGCAATCTGTCGAGCAGAACGCTCTCGATGATCGCGCGCTACTTCCGCGAGCAGATTCCGTATCCTTCGCCCAAGGCATCGCGCAGCGCAAGCGATGATTCGATCGCGCAGGTGGCCGAAGAAGTCATCAAGAGCACGAATGAGATGTACGAGGGCTTTCAGTTTTCGCGCGCGCTGGAGAGCGTGTGGTCGCTCGTGAGTGCAGTGAATAAGTACATCGTCGAAAACGAGCCTTGGCAGCTTGGCGAACAAAAGGATGAAGCCAGTCTGGCGCGTCTTGCTACTGTGCTCTACACCAGCGCCGAAGCGCTGCGAATCATCACCGCTCTGCTGCATCCTGTTCTTCCAACCGCAACCGCGCGAGTCTGGGCACAGCTCGGCCTCGGCGATATCACAGGCTGCCGCCTCAATGATCTGAAATGGGGACAATTGAAGCTGGGGACGAAATTAGGAAAGATCGAGCCCGTATTCCCGCGAGCAGAGAAGAACGCCGTGCAACGGATGCAAGAGGCAGAACAAGCGCGCGCCGGTGGAGCACCTTCGTCGCAACCTGCCGGAGCGGGAGCGAAAGCAGGTCAGCCGGCGACCCAATCCGCCGCAGCGCCAGCCACTGCGAGTGGAACGCCTGCCGGCACGAGTTCAACAACAGCGCAGCGCGCAACCGAAGCTGGTGGTCCAGGAGGCGCTCCGAGCAGCACGACCGATGGCCGCATTACGATCGACGACTTTGCCAAAGTGGAACTGCGTGTCGGGCAGGTCAAGAGCGCCGAGAAGGTCAAAGGCGCGGACAAGCTGCTGAAGCTTGAAGTCGATATTGGAAGTGAAGTTCGTACGATTGTCGCCGGCATCGCCGAGAAGTACGCGCCTGAAAAAGTCATCGGCATGAAGGTCGTGATCGTCGCCAATCTTCAACCACGCAAGCTGCGCGGAATCGAATCGAACGGCATGATCGTTGCCGCCTCTGTCGGCGACAAAGGGCAGCCTGTCCTCGCCAGCTTCCTTGAAGATGTTCCTATCGGCGCGCGGCTCAAGTAATGCTGGTCGATTCGCACGCACATCTCGAAGGCCCTCGATTCGACGCCGATCGTGCGGAAACGCTCGAACGCGCTCGCGCCGCAGGCGTGACTGCCATTCTTGCCATCGGCAGCGGCACTGGTCCGGGCACACTGGATTGCGCCATCCGCATCGCCGAGCAGCACGACTGGATCTACGCTTCCATCGGCATTCATCCACATGAGGCCAAGCTGGCCGGTGAGGCGGATTATCAGGAGCTGGAATCGCTGGCTCGCAATCCGCGGGTGATCGGTTTTGGTGAGATTGGGCTCGATTACTACTACGACCACTCGCCGCGCGACGTGCAGCAGCAGGTCTTCATTGGCCAGATGGAGATCGCTCGCGCTGCCAAGCTGCCGATCATCATCCATTGCCGTCCGTCGGCGAATTCGGAAAATGCTTGGGATGACACACTGCGGCTCATCCGCGAACACTGGACTTCCAGCGGGCTGGGAGGAGTGCTCCATTGCTTCACCGGCGAGCAGAAGCACGCGCTCGCAGCCCTCGACATGGGCTTCATGATCTCCTTTGCCGGAAATGTGACGTTCCCGAAAGCGGACAACATAAGAGAAGCCGCCGCTTCCGTCCCTCTTGACCGCATGTTCGTCGAGACCGATTCGCCGTTTCTAGCTCCCATTTCGTATCGGGGAAAACGCAACGAGCCCGCATTCGTGGCGCACACGGCGGCGAAGATCGCTGAGCTGCGCAGGAAGAGTGCTGAGGAGATCGGAGAGACCACCGCCGCGAATTTCTTCCAATTCTTCAACGTCCCGAAAACTCAAGATCGCCCGCGAAATTAAGTCTTTCCCCGAACGACAATCCCACGTCCTTCGATCATCATGATCCTTGCTCAGCGGCGTCCCAACGTGTCTTTACACACACGTCCCGCTGTTGCAGTTGATCCACACTTCCGACTCGCACGCCCGTAAGTTGTTGATTCTGAAAACCCGATTCTGTGGCCACAAGCCTGCAATTTCTCCTGGCGTAACGCAGAGGAGAACGGGCGATGAAGGCACAGATCAAGAGACTGCAGGCAGCAGAAAAGCCGGTAGCGCGCGTTTTGGTCACGTTTGTTCTGGCCGCGATGACGGCGCGGCAAGCTGCGGCGCAGACCGTAGCTGCGCCAACCCCGCAGCAGCCGCAGCATCGTCGGCGCGTGGTGGTCAGCATTCCTCATCGCAAGCTGGCCCTGATTGAAAACGGGCAAGTGAAGAAAGTTTACCCCGTTGCGGTTGGAGCGGCGAACAGTCCCAGTCCGTCGGGAACTTTCCAGGTGAAAAACCGGCTCGTCGCTCCGACCTATTACCACCCCGGCAAGGTGATTCCTGCAGGCGCAAACAATCCGCTGGGCACGCGCTGGATTGGCCTGAGCACGAAGGGATACGGCATTCACGGCACCAACGTCGAGAACTCGATCGGCAAAGCCGCTTCGCATGGATGCATTCGCATGCACCGCAAAGATCTCGAAGAGCTCTTTGCAGACGTGCAAGTCGGCGACCAGGTCGAAATTCGCGCTGCGGCTGACCCCGAAACTGAATCGATCTTCGACGCGGCTCCGGTTGAAGGTGCGACGGAAAGTGTAGTGACCGCATCGGCGGCAAACGCAGTTGAGAGCAATGGCACTTCGACGGTAGCGGCAATGAGCAGCGAGGCGACGCAGCAGTAACAGAACCCGCTGCGGTAGCGGCGGGAGCTTTTAGCAGGTGGACTTTATCGGATCGGAGGACAAGGCAATGGAACTCACAGGAATGATGGCAATCGCAGGCGTATTCACCGGATCGGTGCTGGTAGCGCTCTTCATCGGAGAAGCGCTGATCACGTGGACGATCCGCGCAATGGATGCAGGCGTGAAGAGGGCCGAAGCAGCGCGCGTAGCCGCGCCGCCGCAAGCCAGCGCGAGATTGCTGGGCGGACAACAAGCACGGCTGCAGCGAGTGTGACGAGCCGATCACGCACTCAAGTGAGAGCGTTGATGAAATGCTCTGGTGGAAGCCCTCGACTTGAGTCGAGGGCGACGCTTTAGCGTCGTGTAAACGAGTGCAATAAAAATTGCGCTTTAGCGCTGGTGTGAGGCGCTGCGGAGGCGTACCAGCGCTAAAGCGCTGAACTGAACGCCGTAAACGCTTCTCGCACGGCAAGCCGTGCTCCCTCGACTTAAGTCGCGGGCTTCCACTTAAGAGAGACGGCGAAATCGAGAGTTTGAAGGAGAAATCTCATGTTGCTGTTGAAATTCTTATTGATCACTGCCGGAGACGCGCTGTTGGTAGCAGCAGCCGTCGTTCTCGGCCTCGACGTTTACAACTACATTCGCGCTCGCCGCCGAATTCAAGCTGCCGAGAGCGGAACCGAAAAACTCACTGAAGCTGAACTCAAGCTTCGCGCGCGACTTGCCGGATACATCAGCGGAGCCGGGCTCGTTCTTCTGCTGCTCGCAGCGACGTTCGGCGTTGTTCCAGCGGGACACGCGGCGATCCGGGTGAGCCAGATATCGGGAACTGAGCCGACCACGCTTTACCCCGGCATTCACTTCAAGTCCCCTTTTGACACTTTGGCAATCTACGACACGCGCACGCACATGCTCACGACCGGCAACGTCGATCAGAGCCTCGAAGGCGAGAAGGCTAAGCGCCACGAGACGCTGAACGTCACCGCAACGGAAGGCCTGACGATTGGGCTCGCGATTACAGTCCGTTATAAGCTCGATCCCAATCGCCTGGCTTACATTCATAACAATCTGCCATCGGACATCGATACCGAAGTCGTGCCCCCGGTCGTGGCGACCGTCTTCCGCGAGATCGTGCCTAACTACACCATTCGAGACGTCTTCGCGCGTAAGCGTGAGGAGATCCGCAAAGCCGCCGCCGAACAGATTACGCAGAAGCTCAAGCGCGACGGGATCACGGTAGAAGAAGTCATGCTGCGTGACATTGTTCTGCCTACTGACTACGCTCGCGGTCTCGAAGGACTGATCGAAAAGGAGCAGGAAGATGAAGGTCTGACCGTGCAGACCGAGATTGAGAAGAAGCAGGTGCAGATCGCGCAGTATCAGGCTGAAGCGCAGAAGGTACGCATCGTAAAGCAGGCCGAAGCCGGAGCGCAGGTGCGCGTGCTGCAAGCGAAAGCCGAGTCCGACGCGATGCAGTACACGCTTCCTCTGAAGCAGAAGCAGATTGAGCAGACCAAACTCGAAGCCGAGGCGCGCAAGCAGGCAACGATCCAGAACGCCGAGGCGGAGGCGCAGGCCAAGGTGATCGACAGCAAGGCAGAGCAGGAGCGTCAGCAGTTGCTGGCGTCCGCCGAAGCGAACCGCATTCGCGTTGTCGCGGCTGCCGATAAAGAACGTCTGCAAGGTGAAGCCATGGCGCTGAAGCAGAATCCGCTGCTGATCAACAAAATCGTCGCGGAAAAGCTGTCCGACAAAATCCAGGTCATGATGGTTCCCGCTGACGGCAAATTCTTCTTTGCCAACGATGTGCTCAAGGCGCCGCAGATGTTCCAGCAACAGGGAGACGATCCGCCGGCACCATCGAGCCATCCCGGCGGAAGATGACGGGACAGCCCCGGTGTGGAACCAAATTCGATGCTAAGGCTTGCTTGGGGTGGGTAAAAGCAAAGGCAAAGACAAAAACAAAGGCAAAGACAAAAACACAAACAAAAACAAAGCCAACAGCAACGTCAAAAGCAAACGCAGGGTCCTTCGCCCGGTCGCTTCGCTCCTTGGCTCAGGATGACAACGGTTGAAGGCTCAGGATGCCAAGAGTTGATTCGATAAAAAGGGTGAACTAAATAAAACTTTGTCATGCTGAAGCACCTTGTGGTTGCGGTGGTTGTAAAAACAAAAGCAACGTCAAAAAGCAAATGCAAATGCAAGACTAGGCAACCAATGAGCTTCTGATCCTCGCATCAGAAGCTCATTCCGCTTTGTAAGGCTCTGCTCACGGTTCTTGCGCTTGTGTTCAATAGAATTGAATTTGGTTTGTGGAGAGAACTGTATTGTCGCAAGCTTTCGATGGATCAGGCACCGCATTTTCCGCACCAAAAGAGCGTTGGGCCGCCGTTTCTGGTGGACGACTACGATACGTCGTGCAGGGGAAAGGCGCTCCTCTCGTCCTGCTTCATGGCATCGTCGCTTCCTCGTTCTCTTTCCGACTCGTCGCCCCAGAACTCTCGCGCAAGTTTCGGTTGTATCTTCCCGATTTGCGAGTGGCAGGAGCGGATGCTTCGCTAAGAGCGACTGCCGTTCGCATTCTCGAACTATTCGATGACGCAGGCATCGAATTCCCCTACGTTCTGGGCAGCTCTCATGGCGGAGCGGTCGCGATGGAGTTAGCTGCCATGGCGCCGCAACGCATTCAGCGGTTGATCCTGGTTTCGCCCGCAAACCCATTTGCTCGTGGCTATCAACGTGTCGTGAAGTTTTACCTGAGCAAACCTGGGGGTATCTTCACTCGCCTCGCTCCGTTTGCCCCAGTTCCATTATGGGAGTACGCGATGCGACGCATGTGCGGCAGAGCGAGCCGACTCCATCCCGACATTGGCGTAGGTTATCGCCAGCCGCTTCGCGAGCGCGGAATGACCTCCCACATCCGATCGAGTCTGCAAACATTCATTGCAGAAATCGAAGCCCTGCAACCGAAGCTGCCACACATCCGCAAAATACCAACACTCCTGGTGTGGGGAGATCACGATCCAGTAGTCGAACTCGATTCAGGACGTCAGCTCCAGCAGGCTCTCGGAGCGGAGATGGTCGTCATGCCCGGCATCGGACATCTGCCGTATGAGGAGGCTCCAGATGCGTTTAGTCGCATCGTGCTGGAATTTCTGAAGAATCGGGTCATCGGGTGATCTGAAGAAGAAGGCGTTCGGCTCTCGGCTATCGGCGTTCGGCCAACAACCGTCTTTCGTTTTCCGAGCGAACCTCAGAAAGCCATTTGGCAAAGGTTCACTCCGCGAACGGCAGAGCTCTTGTCCGATGACCCGATGACCCGATTCTTCCTCCCTCTGCTATTCTTCGGCAGGACGCATGCACTTACTCGATCTGCTGCGTAAATACTTTGCTGAGTATGGCTACTGGACTGTTGCCGTCGTCCTTTTGCTCGAGAATGCCGGCATTCCATTGCCGGGCGAGACGACGCTCCTGTTCGCGGCAGCGCTGGCGTTCTCTGAGCACAAGCTGACGCTCTGGGGAGTAATTGTGGTGGGAGTCATCGCCTGCACCGTGGGCGACAATCTCGGATATTGGATTGGGCGGCGCGGCGGGCGTCCTCTGCTGGATCGTCAGCGTCGCATCTTTCGCATTTCAGAAGAGCATCTCGCCCGCGGCGAACGATTCTTCCTGCGCTACGGCAGCTTCACCGTCTTCTTCGCACGGTTCATCTTTGGGCTGCGAATTCTTGCGGGACCGCTCGCCGGCGTACTGAAGATGCCGTGGGAGAAGTTCGTCCTCTTTAACTCTCTCGGCGCAGTGCTCTGGGTTTCCGTTGTCGCTTCTCTGGGATACTTCTTCGGGAGCCGCTGGGAGTGGTTCATGGGCGAACTTGATGATCTGCAGTTCGTCTTCGCAATTCTGGCGATCCTGGGTCTTCTGTTCCTGTGGCGGCGAGAGCGACGGAGGGCGGCGCGTGCGCGGTAATTTAGCCAAGCTCTTTGCCGAGGTCGATGCGGAAGCATGGGTGCGATTTGCCATCGCACTGCTTGGACTGCTGTTCTCCTTCGGTTTTGCGGTGCTCTCGACGAGCTTTCGCGACCAAGGCAATCTGGTTGGCACTGCGATTAGTGCCTCGCTGGCGCTGCTGACGGCGGTCGTAGTGGGTGTGGCGACGATCCCATATCTGACGCGCCGCATCGCCGCCGAGCACATGCGCTTCAACGTGCGCTACGAGCTGACGCGCGAAGGAATCATTTACCTCGTCTTTGTCCTCATCATCGGCGTCGCTGCGCTGAATACCGGGAACAATCTTCTGTTCATCGTTGTTGCTGCGATGCTGGCGGCGGTTCTGGTTTCAGGCATTGCTTCAAGCATCGTGCTGTTCCGGTTGAATCTAAAGCTCACAATTCCTGAGCACGTCTTCGCCAACAAAGCTTGCATCGGAACGGTTACGGTGAGAAACGATGGATGGCTGCCTTCGTTCTCCATCAGCGTCGTTCCAGAGATTCCCGATAAGAGACATCGCTGGCGGTGGCAGCGAACTGAAATTGGGTTTCCGCCTTTTCGTTCCAGCAATCGTCAGTGGTTCCGAATTCCGGATTATCAACTGCGGAAGCTCGCGCCGGAAAAGCGCAAGCCATCGATCTTCAGCGGCACCGTTTACTTTCCTTATCTCGCGAGCCGGCATTCAGAGTCCGCGATCGTGGAGCTTACATTTCCACGCCGCGGCAGCTACGTCCAGAACGCGCTCGGTCTGGCGACGCGCTTTCCATTCTCGTTCCTCATAAAGACTCGGCTCATGCCCTTTGAACGCGAGTTGCTCGTGCTTCCGGAAGTAGAAGCGCACGAACAGACGCTTGAGATTTTGCCCGCGTTGCGAGGGGAGTTCGAGCTTTTCGTGGCAGGCAGGAGCAACGATCTGTATCGCATACGCGAGTTCGTTCCCGGTGATGCCGCGCGCCACATCGACTGGAAGGCGACGGCTCGCTCGCAGACTGTCATGGTTCGTGAGTTCACCAGAGAAGACGAACGCAAGCTGAAGATCATCTTCGATAATCCTGGACCGGCCGACATTACTGAAGACGAGTATGAAGCAGCGGTAAAGTTGACTGCATCACTGGCCTGGCACTTTGGCGGGGGCGATACCGAGATCAGCTTTGCAGCTCCTGGGTATTCGGGCACTCGCGATGTGCTCGGCTTTCTCCGATACCTCGCCTTAGTCGAGCCACAGGCGCAGGCTCTTCCTTTGGAGACGCTCATCACCGAAGGCGCTTACAACGTGGTGATCACGGCCCGTCCGAGAGGATCGATTCCCGCTCCGCTCTGGCCAGGCTCGTACTTCATCTTCGTGGGAAAAATTCGATAAGAAATCGGCGGCAGCAACTCCGGATTGGCATAAGTTGGCATCTATCCCTCAAATAGCCATGGAGCAGTACTTGCCTTCATTTCGTTTGGAATTTCCGGGTACTTACAACGAATACCGAATCTTCGGCGATCAAATCCAGTTTCGCCCGAAAGACGGGCAGTGGCGTGAACTCGATCCGGACGACGTGCGCATGCACTTCATACTTCGCACTCCGGTTGCGAGCTGGATCCGCGCCAACACGGAACAGGTTCGGTTCGCGGCGTAATCGCGGCAGCTACTTCTTGCCCTTCGGCGTTTCGGCAGGTTTCAGGTCGGCCACTGCCTTCTGAAGATCTTCTACTGCGCTGGAGTTGAGCACGTACAGGCTTGGGTCGTTCTCGCGCTTGGCAATGTAGTTGTCGCCTGACTTGGAAATCTTCACCTTCTCGACGCGCTTGCCGCTGTTGGAGGCGACGTCCGCTTCCAGAATGAGAGTCCCAAATCCGGAATCGGCGAACTTCGTTGCCTGTAGATCGCGAAGCTTATCGATGACGGACTCGGCGCTCGCGAGGTCGAGTTTCTTGCCGTCGCCGGACCACCAGTCGTCGCCGGCTTTGGTCAGGAAGTAAGGCTTCGAGTCTTTGACGATTTCTATTTTGTCTGGATCGGTGTAGCCGAAGTCGAAGAGCTTCTTGTTGCGGAAGTCATCGAGCTTCTTGTTGAGGCCCTCTCCGACATCGGCGGGGACTTTGTACACTCCGGCCACTATGCTCGATTTCGCGTAGTAGCCGTCTTTGTTCTTGCGGACCTGAAGCTGCTGATTTCCCGAATCGGTCGTCAGCGTTGCGGTCGCAACAGGTTTACCTGAAGCGAAAGCCGAAGCAGCTTTCTTCTGGTCGTCGGAGCTGAGGTCCATTTTGGCATCGGTGAGCTTGCGGACCAGTTCATCGACGGCAAAGCTGTCGGCGCGCAGGGGCTTGGGCTTCAGGATCTGCCATTGATCTTTGTTGCGTCCGAACTCGAGTTGCTGGCCACTGGCGTTCAGATTGACGCGGCTCACCTTGTCTGGCTCGGCATTTAGCAGGCGTTTATCGCGCAGATCGTTGATGCTCTTGTCGATGTTGCTCTTCGTGTAGCTCGCGATGGTGAAGATGCGCGGATCGTTTTCGAGCTTGGCATACGAGCCACTGCCGGTGGGAGTGTCGTCACCAATCAGCAGCTTGTGCGTGTCGTTTTTCGCACTGACATCCACTTCAAGCGCAGGCGACTGTAGTCCAAACGGGCCGACATTATCGGCTTTGTCTTCGACGAGGCGATCTGAGCTCAGCGACGATAGGCTGGAGATCATTCCCGAAACGGCAGAGTCGTCGGCGCGCAGTTGCTGCGGTGAGGTGATTTGCCATCTCCCGTCCTGCTTCTGCACGACGAGATCGGCGCCGTCTTTCTTCTTTAACTCGACACGGTTTATGTCCGAGTCGTTGAGCGAAAGAATCTTCGGCGGAGTATCGACCGACGCCTGCACGGTTTCGGTCGGCTTGTGATGATTCGACCAGTACAGCACGCCACCGAGTGCGGCGAGCACTGCTGCTGCAAAGAGTAGTCCGCGATTCTTCATAAGCGAGAATTAAAAGCAGCTTTAGACTTAATCGACGCTGCTATCAGCCGAAACGCTATGTGTTTGTCATCCCTCGCTCCGCCGCGAGAGGCTTTGCTTTCTCCGGAATTTGCTTTGCGGAGCGAGGGATCTGCTTTTGATCTAGCAAGGAGAACAGCAGATCCCTCGCGCAGCAAAGTCAAATTCTCGCAAGCCTACCGACCTTCGCGGCTGCGCGAGGGATGACAATTCACAGGACCGCGAAAGAAATGCCGTGGCTACCTTCTCCTCCACCACACGAACACGCCACCGAGCACCATGACCAGTGGCATCAAGAATTGACTAGTGTTTCGCACCCAGTGAAGCTGGGCAGTGGTCATCGTAATCCGGCGATCCTCGCGATCCTTCGGACGGATGGAGATCAAGTCCTCATCCGACGCCAACCAGTTGATCGTATTCAGCGCCAGGTCGCGGTTGCCGTTGAAGTTGATGAACGAGTTGCCAACCCACATCGAGCTGCCGATGACCACGAAGCGTCCTTGAGAATTCTCTTTCCCTGTGTTGTAGGTTCCGGCAGCAGCGATGAGCAGCGGCCCTTTCTTGTTATTCGGATCGCTGGCCCTTACTTCCGGACTGCTCAGGTTATTCGTCGCAAGGCTTGTGTCGGAAGTGCTGAAAAGCTTCTCGACCGTGGTCTTGTCGCCATTCTTGATAGTCAAAGACCGTGACAGCGGGAATCCAGTCGCGCTGCCCTTAAGCTCGCTCACAATCGGATGCGAGTCATAGCTGGTGACGAGCGCAACCTGCGGACCAAGTCCAGCAAGTTGGCCGATCGGATTTAGATCGAGAATGAGATCTTTGTCCACCGTCACGCCCCAGCTCTGCAGCAGATTCGTGAGCGCGTCGTTATCGGCGATCTCAGAGTGCCCGACCTTCAGAGGAGGGTCGAGCATCACCATCGCGCGGCCACCGTTTTCGACGTATTTCTTGATGGCATCGACTTCCGGCTGTTGATAGTCGCCGCTGGGGCCGCCGATTACGAGGACGGTGCAGTCGCTCGGCACCTCAGCTTTTTCAAGCAGGCTGACCGATTTCGCCGTGTACTCGTCTTTGCCCAGCAGATCTTTGAAACGCGAGTAGCCGTACCGATCGCTGTTATCGATCTGGTGCTCGCCGCTGCCGGTCACGAAGCAAACCGTGCGCGTGTTGTTTTTAAGGTCGCGGATGAAGGCCCCGGTAATGCCCTCCTCCGTCATGCTCTTGGCCTCTTCCTTCTTCATCCCAATTTGGACTAGAGCAGTGCCGTAATTCTTGATTCCGTCCGCGCGCGCGATCTCCGGCTTCTTGTCGGGATCGACGTACTCGACCTTAATTTTCGGCGAGAGGTTCTGATATTGCTCTAGCAAGTCCTTTGCGCTCTGGAAGCGCGTGGACTGGTCGAAGTAGGTGATAGTCGCGTCCTGCTTCAGTCCTTTGACGATCTTTGCCGTCTGCTCGGAGAGGCTATATCTCTTGTTGGCCGTGCCGTCGTAGGTTTTGTTGTAGCGGTCGGCGAGAACGTTCGCGACCGTGACGATGGCGATGACGACGAGAATATAGACCGTCGCATAGGCGACATACTTTGTTTGACGTGCTTTAAGAAGCGATGCGTTCACTTACGACCTCCAGCGCAGCGATTCCATCGAGCGCGCAGTGAAAAACAAACCAATCAGGATGAGCGTCGCGTAATAGACGGCGTCTTTCAGCTCGAGTACGCCGCGAGCGAACGACTCGAAATGCACTGTGACCGACATGTACGAGAGCACCTTCGCCCACGTTGCAGTTTCGTAGTCGCTCACCCACTCGAAAACCCAGAACATCAGGCAGACAGCGAATGTCGCGGCGCCGGCTATGATCTGGTTCTTCGTTAGAGTGGAAATGAACGTGCCGATGGCCAGCAGGCATCCCGCCTGCAGCAGCAGGCCGAGATAGCCGATCAGCAGCGGCTTCCAGTCCGGATTCCCATATCGGAACAAGAAGATGAAATTCAGTCCGGTGAAGAACAGCATCGCAGCATAGAGCGTCAACGCAGCCAGCCACTTACCGAGGATCACTTCCGTGTCGTGAATCGGAGACGTCGTGAGCAGCTCGATCGTGCCGTTTCGCTTCTCTTCCGCGAACAGCCGCATGGTGATGATCGGGATGAAGAACAAGCCGATCACGCTTGCGTTGTTCAGCAGCGGACGGATGATTTGCTCGTTGATGTTCATCGGAAACATCTCGCCGCGCATCTGCTGCTGCATGCCCACATAGTCGAAGTAGGCGACGCCATTCCAGAAGAAGAAGCCGAAGATCACGGCAAACATCGTCAGCAGCAGCCAGGCAATGGGCGACACGAAGTAGCTGCGTAGTTCTTTTTGAAAAATGATCCAAGTGTTTCTCATGCCGTTTTCCCCTGGGCCACGGTTTTGGCCGTCTCGGTTTCTTGAGCCGTGAGTTGCAGAAATATCTCTTCGAGGCTCATGGCCGTGGGCCGCAGCTCGTTGAGATCCCAGCCAGACTCAACCACAGCCCGCGCCAGGTCTCCGCGAACAAATCCCTTCTGGCTCTCGACTTCCAAAGTCACCCGGCTGTCGCGCGTGTCCTTGAGCGAGACGCGGCTGACGCCCGCGATGCGTTCCAGGCGGCAACGTACGGTCGCGGAATCGAGATTGCCGTTGCGCCCAGCGACCTCGACGAGCATCGACTCAGCTCCGCGAGCGCGCGCCTGCAGGTTCTCGACCGAGTCCGTCGCCACCAGCTTGCCTTTATTGATAATGATGACCTTCTCGCACGTCTGTTCCACTTCGGGAAGGATATGCGTACTGAGAATGATCGTGTGATCGCCGGCAAGGCTGCGGATCAGGTCGCGCGTCTCGTTGATCTGCTTAGGATCGAGTCCGGCGGTAGGCTCATCGAGGATCAGCACATCGGGATTGTGGATGATCGCCTGCGCCAATCCGACGCGCTGCCGGTAGCCTTTCGAGAGCTTGCCGAGAAGCTTCGTGCGTACGTCGGCGATTGAGCAGCGCTCGCAGGCGTAGTCAACACGCTTGGAAAGCTCCTCGCCCCTGAGCCCCTTCAGCTTGCCGACAAACTGCAGATACTCGACCGTCTCCATCTCGAGATAGAGCGGCGGAGTCTCGGGCAGGTATCCGACGCGCCTCTTCACTTCGAGTGGCTGCTCGAGGATGTCGAAGCCGGCGACGTTGGCTGTCCCATCGCTCGGCGGCAGGAAGCACGTGAGCATACGCATCGTGGTGGTCTTGCCCGCGCCATTGGGACCGAGAAAGCCGACGATCTCCCCTTTTTGCACTTCAAAGGAAATGTGATCGACGGCAAGATTGCGGCTGTATTTTTTAGTTAAGTCCTGGACTCGGATCATTGTGAGAATTTGCGACCGGCTCCGAATGAGGAGCGCCTGACTACTCGCCGCTGAAGCCGGCAAATTCGAAAGAATTGAAATTCTGTGTAACTACTTTAAAAACTTTGGAGCCAGAGCGCAACCAGCGCTGCTGGAATTCCGCGTCGGTTCGAAGGTTGCTATACCAGACTTCTCCGAAGCCGCATGATATTCGGACCTTAGGGAAACGGTGGCGTTTTGACTCGTCGTCCTGTGGCGGGAGGTGAGAAAGAAATACCTTAAGAGCTCATGTCGAAGAGATTGCTCGGGGCAACCAGGATGCTAGGGCCGGAGGCCCGGTGCCAAATGTCAGCCCACACCGGCAGGTGTGGGACATGGTCATTGAACCGAGCGCCGGAGGCGCGGCACCAACCGATGCTATGATGCCGAGCCTTGAACCATATATGAGCCACTCCTATTCCAACAATCACGTCCATGTTGTGTACAGCACGCTAAACCGGCAAAACTTAATTCCACCATCGTTCGAAAAACGGCTGTATTCGTTCATCGCCGAAATTGCGAAGCAACGCAAGATTCCGCTCATCGCAGCAGGTGGTATGCCCGACCACTGTCATCTGCTTTTCCTGTTGCCTCCAAGTATGAGCCTTGCGGATGCAATCAACAAATTCAAAACAAACTCCTCGCGCTTCGTTCGCAGACAGGGAATCAACTTCAATTGGCAGGTCGGCTATGGAGCGTTCTCGGTAAGTGCATCCCAAGTTGAAACCGTAAAGGCTTACATTCGCAACCAGCGGGAGCACCACAAGAAGAGGAGCTTCGAGCAGGAGTTTGTGGCGATGCTGAAGAAGGCCCGAATTCCCTACGATCCGAAATACATCTTCGGATGAGTGCCGCGCCTACGGCGCTCGGTTTTAATTCCCGTCACCCACACCTGCCGGTGTGGGCTGACATTTGGCCAACGGGCCTACGGCCCTGTCGGTCACGTGGTCGCGTTGCGCGTCGTCGAACGGGGGTGTTTTAATTCCGAATATTTACGCGCAAAAATATGAAGCGAGCTGCCAGGGGAGAACAACGGGATCGTCGTTCGCCGCAGACGTTCTTGATCCACCGTTGCTGGTTGTGTGGCCCAACTATCGCGGAGCAGGTTCCGGCTCCAACTTGGGCTTCTCGAGGCGGCTGGGACCTTGGCGAGGCGCGTACTCTGCTTTCTCTTGCGTGATCCGCTGTCGCTCCAGCGTTAGCGGACGCTGGAGAACCATTTCCACCGGGGTTCCGGCTGGATAGTTGATCTCATTTCCGCGAGTGAAGAGCACTTCGGCCAGACCGGCGGCTCCGCCGATGCCGCTGCCGATCAGCGCTCCTTTGCCGCCACGCGCGAGTGCGCCGATAATTGCGCCCTCAGCTGCAGGGCCGGCGATGGTGCCTGCGTCCTTGCCCTTGGTTCCGTCGGCCTGGACGCTGCCTTCCTTGTTGATCACCTTGCTGTTATCCGCTCCCGGCACGTTATCGACGGAGCCGGGGACCGAAACCGTGTATCCATTCGGGAAAATCAGGGTGGTGAAGTGAAAGAGAACTTCGGCACGTCCCTTAATGCGGCCGGATCGCTTTACGTTGTCGATTACGCCCTGAACGTATGTGCCCGGAGGAATCGCCATGGTGTTGTTGATGCTCACCGGAAAATCGGTCTCCAGATAGACGCCATCCCCGGGTTTGGCACTCTTGGTATTCACGCCGCTCTTCAGCCGCATGAGCAGCTTTGTTCCTGCAGGAACCGTAAGCGTTTGAGCTGCGGTGTCGGAGTTCGTGGTTGACGAAGAATCAGTAGAAGCCGTTTGCGCGAAAGCCGCGGAGCTGAGCAAAAGAAGGGAAGCAACAAAGAAGCGCATAGAAACCGCCTGTAGTTAGGGTGCGATCAGCGCGTGAATATCATACCCCGGGGCTTAACACGCTCTGAAAAAATGCCGTGCATGGGTTAGGGAAGGGCACGGAATCATCCGGGCCGCGAGCATCCGTTTCTGTTTCTGCTTTAGCCGCTGAGGTAAGCTCCAGTTTTTCAGCATCGGGAGCAAATCCCGCGCTAAAGCGCGAAAACCAAGAAGGTAGAAAGACGTTCCAACGGCACGACTAAAGTCGTGCCCTTCCCTAAGGCGGCATTTTCGGCAGCGTGTTAGAGCACCCGCAGATCGCCCTTTTGACTCACAACACAATCACGGAGCGGAAGTTGTGCTGGGAATCTCCTTGGCGAGGCCTTGCGGCGACCAGGCATCCATGATGTCTTTGGCGATGTGGGCCACGAGAAGCTCCGCGGTGTTGTCGTTGTTCCAGCTCTTGTCTTCGTTGTCGTAGGTGAAGGCCGAGATGATGATCGGTCCATTCTTGGAATAAACGACGGCCACGTCGTTTCGCACGGCATCGAGTGAACCGGTTTTATTGGCGATCAACGAGAGACCTTCTGACGTATCGGAGGTCTCGATGTAGTGTGGCACGAGGTTGCGATACTGCTGGTTGCGCAGCATGTACAGCATCGCGTCGCACAGCTTCTGATCGTGCAGATCGCAGCGGACGATGCTCTCCATCACCTTCGCCATCTCGCGCGCTGTCGTTTTTCCCAATCCGAACTTCTTCTGATCCGGCGGCATTGGACCGGTCGCGGGCTTGTAAACCTTCTTGTAAAGATAGGTGTCCTTCAGTCCCATTTTGGTGATGTTGTCGTTGACGTTCCTAATGCCGACCTGATCGATTACGAGATTCGTCGCCGTGTTATCGCTCTCAATGATCATGAAGGTAAGCGCATCTTTGAAGGTGATGACGAGCGGCGTGTCGAAGAACTGAAGGATGCCCGAACCTTGGACGATGTCGTCTTTGTGCAGCGTGACTTTGTCGGCCAGCGAATGCTTGCCGGCTTTCACCTGCTGCATCGCTTCGACCAGAATGGGAAGCTTGATCACCGATGCTGTCGCGACGGGCGTGTCGGCATCAATGGCGACGGTCTCTCCCGTTTTGAGATTGGTCGCATACAGCGCCAGCTTGCCGTGATGCTGCGCAGCCAGGGCTTCGATCTTGGATTGAAGAGCGTTGTCGGTTGCTGCAAAGGAAAGTGTGACGAAAAAGAAGAAGGTGAAAAACGAGAGCAGTAGTTTTTTCATCGGTTAAGAATTCTTAGTCCTGGCGGCAAGTTTGAGCAACTCGGCTGCAACGCGATCGGTCGCGTGGCGGACCACATCGCCTTCGGCGACGAAGTTGCCGGTCACACATCGTACTCCGAGCGCCTCGATCGCGTCACGATCAACCACAATCCGGCTGGCGCCTTCGAGCGCGTACTTCGCCTGCAGGGATTCGCTGATTGGAGCGGTATTCACGATGGCATAGTCAAAGATCGGCGCGCCCGCATGCTCGTAGAGCTTGCGTATATGATCGGCGGCCGTGAGGCCCAGGCTTTCGTTGGCCTGCGTCATCAGATTGCAGACATAGACCTTAATCGCGCGCGACGCGGCGATGGCCTCGGGAATACCGTGTACGAGCAGGTTTGGTGCGAGGCTGGTAAATAGCGATCCCGGGCCGATGGTGATCAGGTCGGCTTTGGAGATTGCCTCCAGCGTCTCCGGCAATGGTTGAGCATTCTCGGGCACCATGCGCAGGCGCACGATGCGCAGATGGCTGCGTGTGATGTTGGTTTCGCCGAAGACGATCGAACCATCGTCCATTCGTGCTTCAAGCTGAACATTGCTGACGGTCGAGGGAAAGATGGTTCCGCGCGTTGCGAGGATTTTCGATGATTCACGCACTGCTTCGGCAAAGTCGCCGGTGACAGCGGTGAGCGCAGTCACGAAAAGGTTGCCGAAGTTGTGGCCTTCGAGTCCCTCGCCAGTTTCAAATCGGTACTGAAAAATGCGCGAGAGCAGCGCTTCGTCTTCAGACAATGCGACCAGGCAGTTGCGAATGTCGCCCGGCGGAAGAATGTTGAATTCTTTGCGCAGGCGTCCACTGGAACCGCCGTCGTCGGTAACGGTGACCACTGCCGTAAGATCCCCAATCGGAGGCAAGTCAGGCGGACCAGATTTTGGCTTCTCGATTCCGGGAGTATGCGGGGCGTAACGCTTGAGTCCGCGCAGCAGCGTAGAAAGGCCGGTTCCGCCGCCCATCGCAACCACGCGCAGTGGACGCGAAACGGAGTCGGAGCGCCGGTCCCCGCGCTCGCCAGGTTCAGCTACGCTCGATCCGCCGTGTTTGGAAAGGCCAGGCAGCGGCACGGTCAAATCTTAATGCAACGGGAAAATCTTTATCACCACGGAACCACGGACACACGGAGGCACGGAGAAAGTTTTTGTCATTCCGAACCGGCTGTTTTGCCGGTGAGGAATCCCTATGAACTGCTACGCACTCGAGCGAGCCGGCAATGGCTCCGGAACTGCATACTACATTGCGGGATGCAAAGTAGCGTGAACCGCCGAACGCCATGGAAGTCCGTAGGAATTCCTCACCGCGAAAAATCTGCGGTTCGGAATGACAAAACATTACGTTCCCGGCTCTGGCGGCACTTCGGGATACAGGAGCTCTGTGAACCGAGGATCATCCGCCATGTTCTTGAAGTCGGGATCGTTCCTTGCCTGGAAGCGGTTTGAGGCATTCAGCTTGATGGCTTCGTTGAGGTTTCGCAGGCAATCCTCGGAGCGATTGGTGAGACAGTCCAGCAGCGCCAGACCGTAGTATGCGAAGTCGGCCTTGGCGTTCTGTTTGAGGATCTTTTCCATGTGGCTGCGCGCCTCGTCGTAAGAGCCCGCGTTCATGAGCGACACCGCGTAGTCGTAGTGCTCACCGGCGGTTTTGAACGATGCCGCGCCACGTTCGAGTTGCTGATTGCAGGTGTTGAGATGGACGCGCGCGCGGTCGGCAAGTTCGCGGCTCGGACCGGCGACTACCTTCTCCAGCAGGCCCTTGGCTTTGTCGAATTTGCGCTCCTGAAGCGCCTTCAGGCCAGCCTCGTAGTTTTGCACAGCCTGTGTATATTTCGGGTCCGGGGGCGGAGCGGCTTTTGCTGCGGACGACTTCTGCATCTGAAGAACGTGGCCGGATTGTCGGCCAACTGTCTTTTCTGTCTTTGATTTAGATCCGGAACTCTTAGATTTTTCTGTCACCCTGAATCCTATCCGGCGCTGCGATCATTCAGTCCCAGCCAAGCACAACGTGCTCTCGGCTGTGGAAATCCTCAGCGCTGGTGACACAACTTCAGCTCGGCTACGCCAAGGTATCCGGTACAAACTCGCTTTTATACGCGGAGAAGACAGCTTACGTCAAATCGGACGATCACGCGAAGTCAGTACCGTCCGCGGTAGCGAATTAGTCATGCGCGCACAGCCATCTGCTACCGCAGCCGGTACTGACTCGCGTGGCTCGATCAGCGAATTACGCCAACGGTCCATTCATCGACTGCAGATCGATGCTCTTGTATTCGCCCTTCATGATGCCTTCGCGAATCTGCTTCGCCGTCTTTCCCTTTTTTGTCATTTGGTAAGCGTAGAAGGCTTCTTGCATGCAGGTTGAGCAGTGTGAGCCGTGGTCGCCTTCGAAGCAGCTATGCAGGCTTTGGTGTCCGGCGGAGCGGTCGCAGAAGCAATAACAAGGAAGTTGATAGAGCACTCGCGGAACTTTCGCTGCAGCTTCGTAAGCGCGGCGTTGGAAGCCGTATTTCAGGTTCATCTGGTCGAGTTGCGCGGACGAAGCGATCGGTGCGAGCTTCTCTCCCTTAGCCGGCGGATTTGCGTGATATGCCGGGACTTCGTTTTGCGTGAATTGAGCCGAGCTGGCTATAGCGAAGACTGCGATGGCAGCGAGAGGAAGAAAACGTTTCATTTTGATGACCTGGGTCTTGCAAGCCGAAGCTCGCGGATTATTTGTAAATGCTGTACTGCGCCTGGGGTTTGTTCATCTTGATCGTGATCTGCTGCTCCGGCTGATTTATCTCGATATCATCGCCGTAGGTTTGCAGTCCCGGTGCGATGGCCTGAATCCGCATTTTTCCATACGGAACTCCGTCCATCGAGGCTTTCCCGTCAGGATCAGTCTTCAATTCCATTCCCGATTTGGACTGCTTGCCTTCCTTGTTCACCGGATGCAGCACGACGCTGGCATTACGCACCGGCTTGCCGTTGTAACTGTGGATGACCACGAACTCGAGGCGTGAAAACTTGTCTTCGGCAAAGCTCGCGATCGATGCCAAAGCGAGGAGAGCGAGAAAGAACCAGCGGAAACCAATCCGCGTCATAGCCGGACCTCAGAAAGAAAGTCTCGCAATATTGTAAGCGGGATGGGCCTGAATGTCAGGGTAAGTTCGGCGTTGTAGTGCCGATCTTGCGATGCAGCACCGGCGGTTTTTCGTCCTCGATCGAGTGCTTGCGGAGGACTGGTCCGGATTTGCCTTCGTTGATGCTGCGTCCGCGAGTGAGACGGATCAGCCGCGCCTTTACCTGGGCGAACTCGCTGGTGGTGAGGATGTAGTCATCCTTTGGCGGAAGTGTCTCAAGCTCGGCTTCGGTGCGGCGAATGCGATCGTCGTTCATGGGATGAGTGGAGAATGCGCGGGCGATGAAACCGTGCTTTTGTTTTTCCCGAGCATCAATCCTCTCGAAGAAATCGACGAATGCCGTGGGGTCGTATCCAGCTGCATATTCGTACTGCACACCCAAGAAGTCAGCTTCGCGCTCAGCGTCGCGGCTGAATTTCAGGAATGACATCGGCACAGCAAAGCCGGCAACCTGCCGGATCGCCATTGTCACCGGACCTCCAACAAAGATGAGAGGCAATGACGCGAAGTTCCAAATCTCCTGCTTGGTCGCGTTGCGCGTGGCGTGCCGCGCTGCTACGTGGGCAATCTCGTGCGCCATTACGCCGGCGAGTTCGGCTTCGTTATCGGCGGCGAGCAGCACTCCGCTATTCACGTAGAAGAAGCCGCCGGGAAGAGCGAACGCATTGACCTGCTCATCATCGACGACTTTGATCACGAATGGAACCTTCGCATCCGAATGCCGCACCAGCGTTTGTCCCACGCGGTTTACGTATTCGGTGATTACCGGATCTTTGATCAGCTTGGCCTGCTGCTCTACCTCCTGCGACAACTCGCGGCCAAGAGCCTCTTCACGATCGATGGAGAAAAAATTCAAGTTCGAGCCAATGCCGCGGTCGCCGATGCGGGAGATGTCGTACTTGGCATCGAGTTTTTTTGCTTTGTGCGCCTGAGTGGTTTCACCGCCTCGTTCTTCTGCAGCAATGCGTTGGGCGGTGTCCAAAGTCGGAGACGTCGAAGCCAGTGTTGCCGTCGCATCATCGTTGATCGAAGCTTGCTGCAGGTTTGAATTTAAAGGGTCAGGTTCGAGCTTGTACTTCGTGTGCGGCAGAGGTGCAGGCTTCGAGTCCGTTCTCATGTCGGATTGTGGAGCAGGCTGCGAAGTGGAGATGAAGTCGAAGTCCATGAGCCACGGTTTGGCAAATGGATTCACGCCTTGAAAGCTCAGAGAGGAGACAACCTCATGCAGGGAGACGGGAATCGTTGCAACGCCAGAGGCGTTCGTTCCATTTTGGGAAAATGCGCTTCCCAGGAAAAGCAGTATCTGCGCAAAGGCAAAGATTCGTCCCACAGAGCGGCACCTTCGAAAGATCGTGGCTAGCTGAATGTGGGATACAGAAATTGCGTGCTGCCGTTGCCTTACGCAGCCAGAGATGCTGAGAATTGGCGGGCAACTCGAGCCGCAGCGCCGAAAATGACAAAAAGTGTCAGATCACAGGCCGAGTTCGGACAGTCCGGGATGGTTCGCAGGACGCGGTCCTAGCGGCTGCCACAAGAACTTTCGGTCCTCTGCGCGAATGGGAACATCGTTGATGCTAGCCTCGCGACGGCGCATGAGACCGTTCTCGTCGAACTCCCATTGTTCGTTGCCGTGCGCACGAAACCAGTTTCCGGAATCGTCGTGCCATTCGTACTGGAAGCGCACAGCAATGCGGTTTTCATGAAAGGCCCAAAGCTCCTTGATGAGCCGATAGTCGAGCTCTTTCGCCCATTTCCGTTTCAGGAATTCGATAATCGCGGCGCGTCCGCGAAAGAACTCGGCACGATTGCGCCAGCGGCTATCCTCCGTGTAGGCGGACGCAACGCGCTCAGGATCGCGAGTGTTCCATGCATCTTCGGCAGCGCGGACTTTCTGTTTCGCCGTTTCTAACGTGAATGGCGGAAGTGGCGGACGTTGATTCATCGAGGTACTCCTAAATCATCTTTGCCGCGCATCGCAATGCTTAGGCCGCAGTGGAAGCGGCCGCTGGAGCGAACACGCGGTCGTAGATCCAAAGCAGCAGAGCGGTTGCGAGGCCCACTCCGGCAACTGCCCACCACATCTGCTGTGGCCGATGCACTACTTCACCGTAGTGATGAATGAGCCTGCCTCCGAATACGCCGGCGATGAGTGAGCCGATACCAATGGGCAGAAAGGCGAATCCCATATACGTGCCCTGCTGTCCGGAGGGGGCCAGGCGCGAGATGTATTCGTAGTAGCGCGGTGACTGCGTGATTTCGCCGATCGCAACGAGTACCAGCGTGAGATAAGCCGCGAATACAGAGCGCGAAACCACCAGCACGATCCATGCTCCGCCGGATATCAACGTTCCCAGGATGATCGCGCTAAACGCGGGAATCTTCTGCGTAATCACATTCACCAGCACGGTAAATGCGATCACAATCACAGGTCCTGTGACGAGCATAAGTTCCGTATCGGTATTCGGATTGATGTAGTCGTGAACGTAAATCGGCAGGATGATGAACTCCTGCCAATAGAAGATCCAGTAGCCGGTGAAGATCAGCAGAAACAGCATGAAGCGGGGGTTCGTGAGTACCGTTCCAAAGTTGCGCACAACTTGTCCCTGGCTCGTGGTTTGCACTTCACCGGGCTTGCGTGGTTCGCGGAAAAAGAGCAGAACGGCAAAAAACATGAGGAAGACGCTCAAAGCTGCAACGCGAAAGACGTTCTCCACGTTCATCCGTTGGTGTACCCACGAAGCCACGTAAGGTCCGGCAGCCCCGCCGATATTCACCAGCGTGTAATAGATCGCGTATCCGATCGAGCGAACGTTTTCGTTCGACGCGCGAGCCGTTGTTCCCACCACCGAAGGCTTTACCAGCGCGATTCCCAAAGCGGGAAGCATCAAGATAAACGTGACCAGCGCGACAAGAGGAACGTGGTCGCGCACAGGTCCGAGCCACGGCGCAGCAATAGAGCCGAGCAGGAAATATGAGCAGCTCAGGATCAGATAGGCTACTGAGAGTGCCCGGCGAAATCCGAGGCGATCGGCAAAGGCGCCACCGAAGGCAGCCAGGAACCAGACTAATCCGCCGAAAAGTCCGGTCAGACTGCTGGCTTGCTCTACGGGAAATCTGAGAGCTTCATGCAAATAGCGAGCAAGTGAGGCGAAGGCTGCGTAATACGAGAGCCGCTCAAAGAGTTCCGTGATATTTGCGACCCAGAATGGGCGTTCAAATCCGGTGCGGACTTGTTGCAGGCGCTCAGAAAATGACAAGGCAAATCCTCGGGCTGATGAGAGTGTGCCAGCAAAAAAACACGACACGGATCACACGGATGCTACGGATTCCACGGATCGGTCAAACCAAGATAGTAGCCGCATCCTCGAATTTCAGCGAACTATCCGTGAAATCCGTCCAATCCGCGCGATGCGTGTCATGTTTCTTGCTTCTATTGTGTGCGCTCCCCGAAGATAGCTGTGCCCACTCGAACACAGGTCGAGCCTTCTTCGATCGCTACTTCGAAATCGTGCGACATTCCCATCGAAAGCAACCCCATTCCTATTCCGGGCAGCCGACGCGCCGCGATGCTGTTGCGCAGTTCGCGTAAGCGGCGGAAGTATGGACGCGCTCCTTCCGGATCGGGCGTGAATGGTGGAATCGTCATCAAGCCTTCAATGCGAAGATGCGGCAGCCGAGGAGTCGCATTGAGAAGCTGTTCCAATTCGGGTGAATCTGGCGCGAACCCAGCCTTGGCAGGATCTCCAGTGTTGATTTCAATCGCAATGGGCAGCGGCTCCATTCCTGCTCGCTCGATAGCCGCGTTGATACGTTCAGCGAGGCGTAGAGAGTCAACCGAGTGAATCGCAGAGAACAGCTCGATGGCTTTGTTAACCTTGTTGGACTGAAGCTGGCCGATCAGTGCGAACGTCGCATCCTGCAGACCAGATAATTGCTCGCGTTTGCCGGCGAATTCCTGCACGCGATTTTCTCCGAAGTAGCGGATACCAGCCTCGTAGGCAGCGATGATCTTTTCAGCAGGCTGGGTCTTTGTGACTGCCATCAGACCCACGTCGTTCGGATCTCGCCCAGCGCGCTTCGCGGCTTCGCAGATTCGCTGCTGAATGGCAGAGATGTTTTCCGCGATATGCGTGCTGAGTTCTTTGCTTGAAAGCAGAGGCGGGATCATTGGCGCCGTCCCAATTTGGAATCGCTACTCCGATACTCCCAGCAATTCACTCATCTCTTTGTAGAGAAAGCCCTGCCCAGGACGATATGGCTGGATCCACTTCCCATCGATGACAAACTGGGGAATTGCGCGCTTGCCGACGTTGCGCAGCACTTCATCAGCAGCTCCCGGGGTGTTTTCAATATCGATCTCGCGAAAGGGAATGTTGTGCTTTTTCAGGAAGTTCTTGGCTTCGCGGCAATCGCGGCACCAGAACGCAGTGTAGATCGTCAAATCCATGCTTCTATCGTAGCGTGAAATCATTTCGTGATTTCCTGATTTCGTGATTTCGCGATTGAAAATCACGCAATCACGAAATCACGAAATCGCGAAATGGTTCACGAGGTCTCCACGGGCGTATCTCCCGGCAGCCCCCACTCGGCCCAGGAGCCGTCATAGACGGCCACATCGGACTTCCCCATCAGGTGCAGGCCGAAGGCGAGGACGCAGGCAGTAACTCCCGACCCGCAGCTCGCGACCACGGGTTTGTTCAGATCGAGGCCGGCGCTCTCAAATCTCTTCCTGATCTCTGATTCCGAGAGCACGGCATGAGTGGTTGCATCTGCGAGCTGCTCGGATGGGAGATTCAGGCTTCCGGGAATGTGTCCAGATCTCCGCCCTGGCCAAATTTCAGGAGCAGTGCCATCGAAGCGTCCCTTGGATCGCGCGTCGATGAGCTGCTCTCGATGCTCTTGGATGATCTTGAAGACATCCGCTTTGCTGCGGACCAATTTGGGATTCAGCTTCGCTGTAAACGATTTCGGCGTCACCTTGGGCGCGCCGCTCTCGACCGGACGTCCTTCAGCCTGCCATTTCAGTAAGCCGCCGTTCAGAACCGCGACTTTTTCGTGATCGAATGTGCGAAACATCCACCAAGCGCGCGGAGCGAACTTCAGCCCGTCGCGATCGTAAACTACGACGCGATCGTCATTTCCAATTCCCAGCTGGCCAACAGCGTCGGCAAATTCTTCGGCGGAAGGAATCATGTGAGGCAGAGAAGTGCTCTTATCTGCGATCGCATCGATATCGAAAAAGACAGCTTCCGGAATGTGGGCCTGCAAATACTTTTCTCGCGCCAGCGGCGGCTTCGAACCCGGCATGTCGAATCCGGCTTCGACGATCTTCACGTTCTTTGATCCCATAATCCGCGCCAGTTCTTCGGTCGAGATCAGAGAGTCAGCATTGCGGTAACTATTCGCGTTCATTGCCACGATTGTAATTACGTTGCCATTTACAATGCGATGGCTCATGAACCAGTCCTCTTCCGAAGTAGATCTTCGTGTTCTCGCCGAGCAGGTTGTTCGCGCGCGCGGATTCGATCCGCAATTTCCTCCTGCAGTTCAGCAGCAGGTTGCAGAGATTGAGGCGCATCCTCCAGTCGTAGCGCCCGGCGGCAAAGTTCGCGACCTCCGTTCGTTGCTCTGGTCCTCGATCGATAACGACGATTCCAAAGACCTCGACCAAATCGAATACGCAGAAGATTTAGGCAATGGCCGCACGCGCCTGCTGGTCGGAATCGCCGATGTGGACGTGTTCGCTACGCGCAACTCTCCCATCGATGCTCATGCAGCTCGCGAGACGACCACCGTGTACACCGGTGTGCGCGTATTTCCTATGCTGCCGGAGCAGCTCTCGACCGGACTGAGCTCGCTGCTCGAAGGCGCCGACAAACTTTCGGTCGTCACCGAGTTCGTCGTCAGCAGCAACGGAAATATCGAGAGTTATGACGTCTATCGCGCAGTCGTGCGCAACAAGGCTCAGCTCATGTACAGCGCCGTTGGCCAATGGCTGGAGGGGACTGGAAACGGCGGTCCCAAAGTGGGATCGTCGTCCGAACTCCAGGCTCAGATAAAACTACAATCCGAAGCCGCCGAGAAGCTGAAGCAGCAGCGGCATCTTCATGGCGCTCTGAACATCGAGAGCATTGAGCTCCAGCCGATCATGTCTGGCGATCAGGTCATGAGCGTCGCTGATCGTGAGAAGAATCGCGCCAGTGAGTTGATTGAAGAACTCATGATCGCCGCCAACGAATCGGTGGCGCGAATGTTCGAGGCGAAAAAGGCTTCCTCGATCCGTCGGATCGTAAAAACACCTGAGCGTTGGGATCGAATCGTCGCGCTTGCTGCGCAGCACGGTGGACATTTGCCTGCGCAGCCCGACGCGAAAGCCCTGAATGATTTTCTGATGCAGCGCAAAGCTGCAGATCCCGACCGCTTCGCCGACGTGTCACTCGCAGTGGTGAAGCTGATGGGCCCGGGGGAGTATGCGGTGGAGCGTCCTGGAGAAGTTGGACAGGGTCATTTTGGGCTTGCTGTGCAGGACTATACGCATTCGACGGCGCCCAATCGGCGCTTCGCAGATATTGTCACGCAACGCATTATCAAATCCATTCTGGCCGGTGTGCCTTCTCCGTACTCTGACGACCAGCTCACGGCCATCGCGACCAACTGCACCGAAAAGCAGGACGCCGCGCGTAAAGCGCAGCGCGATATGCAAAAACGAATTGCAGCAGTCGCGCTGACGCACAATATCGGCCAGACATTCGACGCAATTGTGACCGGCGCGAACGAACACGGGACGTTCGTGCGGATCATGAAGCCGCACGTCGAAGGCATGCTGGTGGACGGCCGTCAGGGAGTTGATGTCGGCGACAGGCTACGCGTGAAGCTCGTAAACACCGACGTGCGCCGCGGTTACATCGACTTCGCCAGGGAAGGCTGATGAGCATCGGATAGAATCGGTTCCGCAATGCCCGCAAAATCAGCCATTGCAGCGAAGGCCACGCCGAAAGCTCTGCCGAAGCCGAAGAAGGCTAAGTTCAATCCAACATCTCCGGAGCGAGTCAAACAAATCCTGGATCGACTTGCTGAGATGTATCCCAAGGCCAAATGCGCGCTGCACCACTCGAATGCATGGGAGCTTTTGGTCGCCACGATTCTCTCTGCGCAGTGTACGGACGCGCGCGTCAACATGGTCACGCCCGGGCTGTTCAAGAAATATCCAACTCCCCAAGACTTCGCGGCACTGAAGCCAGAACAGCTCGAGCCTGAGATTCGATCGACGGGATTTTTTCGTAACAAGTCGAAATCGATCGTCGGCGCAGCGCAGAGGATCGTCAACGAATTCGGCGGCAAGGTTCCGGACGAAATGGACAAGCTGCTAACCGTTCCGGGCGCCGCGCGCAAGACCGCCAACGTCGTTCTTGGTTCCTGGTTTGGGAAAGCCGAAGGCGTGGTTGTGGACACGCATGTCCACCGCATTTCCCGGCGCTTGGAGCTAACGGCCAACAACGATGCAGGGAAGATCGAGCAGGATCTGATGCGAGTAATCCCGCGCGATCAGTGGATCGATTTCTCCCATCGTGTGATCTGGCATGGTCGCGCTCTGTGCATTGCTCGCAAGCCGAAATGTGTGGATTGCAAGCTGGAAACGATATGCCATGCCGCGGATAAAACGTGGTCAACTGTGGAAATTCACAAGAACGCGACGCCGTGATTCTTTGCCAGCACGGTTGCAGTCCGTTGCTATAAAACCTCTGTCACTGTCATCCTGAAGCGCTTCTGTTGCGCGAAGGATCTCCCGAGATATTTCAGACTAAGTTGCCTTTGATTGGCTCCTCCACCAGAACGCACAGTTTCAGGCCAAGGAGCCGCGAAGATGCATGTTAGCCATGACATCGCGGGAGATCCTTCGGCCAAATGAGGGCCTCAGGATGACAGGCCTAGGGAGTTCTCCATACAAATCGTGAACGAGCTTGCCAATGCTGGGAACTACGCCGCGAACTTCTGCGCATCTCTCCTTTTCAGCTCCAGTCCCATTCCCGGACGACTCAAATCGGGAACAAGATATCCATTCACCGGCTTCGCAGCGCCACCGAAGAACATCTGCTCGATCCGAGCATGATCGTGGAAGTACTCGATGTGGCGGAACTCTGTCAGCGCACACGATGGATGGCAATGGATCGACGGCGACGTATGTGCTGAAAAGGGAATGTGGAAGCTCTGGGCTAGCGTGCTGGCGCGCAGGAATCCGGTAATGCCTTCGCAACGCGTGGCGTCTGCCTGCAACACGTCAACCGCCTGCGATTCGAGCATGTGGCGGAAGTAGTACTGGTCATATCCGTACTCGCCTGCGGCAATTTCCATGCGGACGGGAGCGCGGTCTCGAATCAAGCGCAGTCCTTCGAGATCGTCGGACGAGACCGGCTCTTCGAACCAGCGCACATCGTATTCGGCGAAGCGCTCGGCCATTTCCAGAGCTTGCTTGCGGGAGTAGGCGCCGTTGGCATCGACGAACAGTTGAACATCAGGGCCAATCGCCTCGCGTGCAGCGCGCACGCGATCGAGATCCTGCTCGGGATGGGTGCCCACTTTCATCTTCACCATGCGAATCCCCTGCGTGGCCCACCCTCCAAGCTGGCGTTGCAATTGAGCGTTGCTGTAGGACGTGAACCCGCCGCTTCCGTAAATGGGAACGCGATCGCGGCATTTGCCCAAGAGTACGACGAGCGGAAGCCCGAGCAGTTTCGCTTTCAGATCCCAGAGCGCGGAGTCAACCGCGGAGATCGCCATCGATGCCACTCCGCGGCGGCCTAAGTTGCGAATCTTCCACAGCATGACGCTCCAGCTTTCGCCGATGGACAAGGCGTCTTTGCCTTCGAGCAGCTTGGAAAATGATTTGTGAATCAGCGATGCTACGGCCTCATCTCCGTAGGTGTATCCCAGGCCGGTCTGATTGCCTGCCGTGATCTCGACCAGCACCATCGTTGTCTTGTTCCACGAGAAGGTGCCGTCAGCTTCGGGCAGGTCGGTCGGGACGGTGAAGACGGAGACGCGGACGTTTTTTATGGGAAAGCTGCTCTTCATGTATCTCTCTCACTCAAAAGAGATTCATCCACGCCGCGCCAAGTTGTGAGATGGATTGCAGGACCGACGCGCGCCCCCGCGCGGATTTTGCTTACGATCACAAAAACCCGGCCGAGGGCGGCCGTCGGTCCATCTGTCGGATTTCAGTGCAGCAGCTTTTGCGAGAGGCCTGCCTCTTCGAGCGCCTCGAATACTCGCTGTACCACTCGGTCGCAGCGTACGCCCATGAACGAGAAAGTCGCGGGAGCGTTCGAGCCCACGCGTGCGTAGAGCTTTTTCCGCACCAGCGCACGTCCGCGATGCAGGCGGGTTTTCACGTTTTCCTCGGAGATGCTTAGCGCTTCGGCGGTTTCGATCGTGCTGAGTTCTTCGACATCCCGCAGCATGAGCACGGTGCGCAGGTTCTCTGGCAGGCTGAGGATAGCTTCTTCGAGCAGAGCTCCCAATTCGGCGTTTGAGCTGTGGTGTTCGGGATCGATTGTGGTTGCGGGAATCATGTCGGCTCCTCCGCCGGTGGACTCATCCTCGAATTGCTGTATTCGCTTGCCATGTCTCAGTCGCGCGAATGCTTCGTGGACCGCTATGCGCGTGAGCCACGTCGAGAACTGCGAGCGTCCGGCGAAGTCGCCGAGATGGCGGTAGGCGCGGACATACGCGTCCTGCATCACGTCTTCGACTTCATCGTCATTCCGCAGAATTGCACGCACCGTGCGATAAAGGCGCTGGTTGTAGCGACGCATGATCAGCTCGTAGAGCGCCGTCTCGCCTGACAGGACGCGTTCGATTACCTGCTCGTCGGTCAGGGCGTCGGAGCCGATCGTCGGGGGTAGCATGCTGGTTGACATGGCGGTCTATGGGATAGAGTGGCTTCCCTCGAAAAGGTTACGCTGTTTTTTCAGCCGACCCACGGCTTTTGTAGCAATCGGTTGTAACCAAAGTCCGCTTTGCCGCTCAATTGCGCAGGGAGGATCAAATGCAAAAGTTTGATGCTCGGATCAATCTGGCGTGGTGGGTGCTCAGAATCGGCTTCGGCGTGGGCCCTATCATCGCCGGACTCGATAAGTTCTTCAATATTATCGTCAACTGGGAGATGTATCTCAGCCCACTGGCGACCAAAGTCGTCCCTCTCAGCCCTACCACGTTCATGCACATCATCGGCGTCGTCGAGATCATCGCCGGGCTCGTTGTACTAAGCCGCTGGACGAAGATCGGCAGTTATGTCGTAAGTCTATGGCTGATCGGAATCGTAGCGAATCTGCTGACCACCGGCATGTTCTATGATCTTGCCGTGCGCGACGTAGAGCTTGCCATTTCCGCGTTCGCGCTGGCGCAGATTACCGCAGCGCGAGAAGACGCTCTCGGGCAGTCAGGCGCCGCTAATGACCGCTATGCGGCTACGGCGTGAAGAGTTTTGACATAATCCCAAACTGGAACGGAGAAACCCAATGCGAAAGTTAGTATTTCTGGCAGTACTGGCGATGTTTACGCTTCCGGCATTCTGCGCCGAACAGACCTTCAAAGATGCTCCAATCCTCGACACGATGTGCGCCAAGAAACTCGCGTCGAGCCCGGATTCGCATACAAAAGGCTGCGCGCTGCAGTGCCAGAGCGGCGGATTCGCCATCGTGACGCCCGACCAGAAAGTTCTGAAGCTCGACTCGGTCGGCAATAAACAAGTCGTTGAGCAGCTCAAGTCCTCGAGCAAGAACGATCATCTGCGCGTCGATGTGACCGGCGACGTAAACGGTGACACGCTGAAGGTGAAATCGATCAAACTGCTGTAGCCGCTGGACAGTGCCATCGCTCGCAGCTGCGGGTTGTAATCCTCAGCTTTATGGCCTTGCTCGGAGGTGGCGATTCGCCACCTCCGACCCACCGGCTACCGCCGCCGGTTGCGTAAAACCCGCCAAGGAACACGGTCTTCGGTACCCTTGCCCGCCTCGGCTCTTCAAGGGAAGCTCTCTCTAATCGATACCTGCGCCGAGTGGAAGTTTCCGATGAACCTGCGCTCCATCAGCATCGCTGCTGTCGCTGTGCTCGCACTCTTGACTGCGCCTGCGTTTGCCGGCGTCTCGTCCAAAGAGATGGATCGCTTCGAGCGCTCGGGCCAGGTGCTGCAGGAAATGATCGATGCTCCCGAAAAGGGAATTCCCAAAGGCATGCTCGACCGCGCGCGCTGCGTTGCCGTTATCCCGTCCCTGAAGAAAGGCGCATTCGGTTTTGGTGGCCGGTTCGGATATGGCTTCGTCACCTGTCGCCGCAACATGAGAGGCTCCTGGGGACCGGTTTCGTCCTTCAAAATCGCGGGCGGGAACACCGGGTTCCACATTGGGTCCGAGTCCGTGGATGTGATTCTCTTGTTTGTCCATCAGCATGCAACGGAGAAGCTGCTGGCCGATGAGTTCTCTTTCGGCGGCGATACTTCCGTTTCCTCTGGACCCATCGGCCCGAGCGCGACCGGCGTCGCGCTGCCTTCCGAGATTTACGCCTACGCGCGCTCGCGCGGAGGCTTTACGGACATCGCCCTCGACGGAGCTCGCATGTACCAGGATGGCGAGGTGAATAAGGACATCTATGGCCGCCAGATCAAAGCCGCCGAGATTCTCGTAAACCCGAAGGTAGGTATGCCCGAGGGAGCCGCGCACATGATTGGCTTGCTAAACAAGTATTCGCCGCGCGCAGCTACCAATCATGAAATACGGAATTCCGCCATCCCGAAAGGGCGCAACACCCGGCCGAGGGCGGCCGGCTCCACGGAACCTTAATCCAGGGGCCACTCCGGAGGCTCGCATTCCGGACATTGGCTGTTGATGAACTCCAGCCAGTTCAGAATCGAAGCAGCCGTTGCATTCGTGGTCTCCGGGCCGATGTACGAGGCGACCAGCTCTCCAAAGCGATCCGCAACAAAGATTCCGGAAATGGGATTAACGCTTGCCTGCAGGCCGTATTCCGCGTAGGTGTGTCGATCCGGATCTATGAGAACAGGGAAGGGAAGTTGAACCGGTTGCTCTCGTTCCTCCAGAGCGCCGGGAACAATTAAGAGAACCTCAGCTTGTTCTCCGCGAATACGTTCATAGTGGACAGCCAGATCGCGAATCAGAGCGGAATGCTGCACTGAAAGGGTCCCAAGTATCAGGATCAGGTTCTTGCGACCACGATAATCAGAAAGCCGAAGCTCCGCTCCAGCAATGCTCCGGAGCACGAAGTCGCGAAGTCGATATCCGATGCGAGGGACCTCGCCTTTGGGGCCGACCTTCCCACCGGCAATCTCAGCTTGTGACATAAAGAATTACCGCGATTATCTTCTCGAACAGGAATTCCTCGTCCGCTTGCCCCAATTGAAGGCGCGGAACGGCTCTGTTTCGAATATTCTCGTGCGCACCCCTTCAATTTCAATTGGGACGTTGACCCGTTTGCCCTTCTCGACGTAAACCACAAGCGCAGATTCACCAGTGTTGTCTAAGCTAGCGCCAATTCCTACGCCTAGAATTGCGGGATTCGTCATCATCGCTTCTGCATGACGATCCTTCACTGCTTTAGCCCGCATCACTTCCGCCTGCGAGATTGGCACCGGGTTGCGTACAGGCTCTTCGGACGCCTTAGCTTCTATGATTTTCGTGCGAATGCCACCTACTTGGACCGGCAATGGGATTTCAGGATGATTTGTCACCGAAACGAGAATTGCGGGTTCTTTCGGATTGTCGCTGCTCTGCCCTATTCCTAAGTCAAAAACGGCTGGATTGCTCATTAGCTCGGATCGGTGCAGTTCCAGCATCGTATCTGCTTGTTGCAATTCTTCTCGGCTCAAACGCATCTCTACATGTGCGCTTGCCGCTGCCTCCACCGATTGAGCTGCTGCCGGGCAAATTACCGGATGATTTGCACCACCGACAATTTTTGGAACTTCAGATGAGTTCGGATCTTTCAGAGCAGTTAGTACATCACCGATTGGGTGCGCCACGGTACTGTTCGGACTGCCTGCATATAGTAGTCCGACGGGCTGCGCTCCGTCGGTAGTCACGATCAGAGAGCCTGAATCACCGCTGTTGCTGAAATTTCCGCCAGTGATTACTAACTGGTGCTGAAATGTAACTGAAAATGTAGTTCCGCCTTGGCATTGTGTTTGATACTTCACTGAAACCGGAGTGTCAATCGAGGCGATGGACGAGCATGTCAGGCCAGTTGCATCCCCGCTCTTCGCGACTAGCTGGTTGACCGCAGGAGCAGCAATCTGCGATGACGGGGGTGCAGGCTGCCCCGGACCAGCCAAGTCAAGGATGGTGCCTGAGGGGTCAACCTGGTTCGGAATTACTTTCGCAATTGCCGCATCTACGTTGCTCGTTTTCAACGGGGCAGCTTGCGACAGATTGGCTACTATGATGTTGGCGGACTGCCCACAATTTGTATCGGCGAGCCCCGGCTGTGATATAGGATCACCGACCGCACCCTGATCAGACTTATCAAGTACGTGATTGTTGCTGAGAATAAACAAGTCGCCGCCCCGCGACACAAGGGAGCCGAGGGTCCCTGAGCAACAAAAGACCTCACGTTTTCCTGTATTCGGATCCGTTGTCGTGGTCTGATCTGTAGTGTTGCCCCCACTTGTACCTAACTTTATCGGAGCACTCTGCGCATCTTGATTGCTGTGGTGAACCAGCACGTTTACAGTCGCACTCCCAGACTTGGTTGCGTCCGCGACTGAAGTAGCTTTGATATTTACAATCGAGGGATTCGGCGGAGTGCCCGGTGCGGTGTAAAGGCCGGATGCGCTGATGATGCCAACGTTGGCGCCGCTGCCGTCTGATGCAGTGGCCGTCCACATGACGGTGCTATTAGTTGTCCCCGTGACCGTCGCCGTAAATTGCACGGTTCCACTGGGGGCTACGGTGACCGAGACGGGAGAAACCGAGACTGTGATGTTTGAATTCGGCGGCGGATTATTGGAACTTGAGCCGTTATTGCCGCCTCCGCCACATGCGGCGCCGAAGGCTGCAAGTAAGAAGATGCAAAAGGTTTTCGCGCGAGACGATTTGCTCAGCAAACTCCTGCTATTCCAGAAGGGCACCCTGTTTAAATTCCTCTCCGACGAGAAGTCAGCCTGAAGAATCTACCAGAACGCCCTTTTTCCACGAAAGATGCGGAGCTGTGTTGGGACCATACGCCCCTCACCAGCTCTTGTGAAATTTCGTGTCGAAGCCGAATCCGCCGTTCTCGTCGCGCGTGCCGCTGAACGAGACTCTCGGGCTCATGTGGTATTCCAGCTTGATGGTCGTGTTCTGCGTCTGTGTGACGTCCGTCGAGAATGTGACGAAGAGATTGCCGGTTACACGCTGTTGAATCGCGACACGAGCTCCGGGGTTCTGCTGATTGCCTCCCAATTCGGGATCGATCGACAGCTGCGAAATGCCGGCGACTTTTTCCAAGCGGCTCGTAACCTGGCTGGCGACCTGCGATGCCACCAGAGACTCTGCGCCCATGCTGCCCGGCGGAGTCGGATTTGCGGCCGAGGCTTCGGTAGTTTTGCCGAAGGCGATCAGGTTGATGATGTCCGAGGGCGGCAGCGACGGCACTGACGTGTAGTTGGTATGCAGTCGATCTGCCGGACCATCGAAGTGCATCATGATGTTGTATTCCTGAATGGTCGTGTTCACGGCGACGTTCACGACCGGCTGCGTCTGATAGGGATTCACGAAATCGATCGTCCCATTTTGGAGCACATAACGATTTCCCTGAAAAATGAGATCGCCTCCGGAGAGAACTACGCGTCCGAGGATTACGGGATTGGCTGCCGTGCCTGCCACCTGCAGATTTGCGGTTCCGTCCAGGCTCAAGGTGCGGCTGACAAGATTAATGCCGTTCGTCGCATTTACCTGAAGATCGAGTTTTAAGTTGTCAGCGAAGCCCTGCGAGGGAGCCGGAACTGTATCGCCTGAGAACTGACCGACAAAGGTCATCAGATCAAAATCGGGAGCGAACGAGAGCTGATTGATGCGTACCTGGCCGTTGAGCAGTGCGGAATCGAGATTGCCGGTCAAGGCAAGGTTCATTCCCAATCCGGTCCGGACACCCTGCGGATACAGCAGACGAATGCCACGGCCGGCGAGAGCGAGATTGAAGGCGAGTGCCGGGCGATAGACAACTCCGCCGCTCGCCGTCACTTGTCCGCCGCCGACCTCTCCTTTGAAGCTCGTGATGTTCAATCGGTCTTTGGTCAGCGTCAAAACGCCATTCCCATTTTGCAACCCGAGCGGCAGATCTCCGCTGGCGAATCCTGCATTGATCACCTGGATTTGCCCCTGGACGTCAGGATTGGTGCGCTGGCCGAAGGAATTTACGTTAAGCCGAAGCTGTCCGGAGGTGACCAGATCGGGATCGAACAGTTGGACAAGCTTTAAATCCACTGTCCCGAGGGCAAGCAGTGAGACGGGCGCATTGCGGTCAACGACAGGCACTCTTGCCTGGAACTGCAGATCGGTATCGGTACCACGAAGCTGCGTACGCTGCAGAGCCAACACGCCGTTCACGTAATCGATGTGGATCGGGCTGACCGCGCCGATCTGGACCGTATTCGTGTAATTCACGTTCAAGACGGGAATCACGGCGTGCGCCTCGACGCGAGTTTTGTCCTTCAGCGGTCCTTTAAGCGTTGCGTGGAGCTCGGTTTGACCATTGATCTTTCCTGCTTGTGCGGGAGCATAGGCGGCGACGATCGTGCCTAGCGGAATGGCCTGCGTGTCGAGCGTGGCGTTCGCGTAATAGTCGCCGGTGAGATTCACTGTGCCGCGCCCGCGAATCGAGGTGTTGAGCACCTGTGAGTTCAGATCGAAGGTGCCAACGTGATTCGCCACATTCGCGTTCAGAGCAATGCCGTTTACCGCCTGCTTGTCGATGACCAGTTTGGGAATCTGCAGCGATGCGGTAAGCTGCGGATTCTGCACCGTCCCACGTCCGCTGGCGATCAGGCTGAGGACGCCTGAGAGGTTCATACCGCGCTGCTTCACCGTTTGCAGTTGAGCGAGCTGGATTCCGGGCGCCTGAAGCTGGAAATCGTAATTCTGTGATTTCGGGTGATAGACCAGATTTCCGTTTGCCGAGCCTGCGGGCATCCGAGCATTCAGCTTGGCATTCACGACCTCGCCGGTGCCGTTGAAATTTACGTTCAAAGCATTGATCGGCTCGCCGGAGACCTGCGCATTGGTGAGACTCACCGCGCCTTGTCCAATCGGATTCAACTCCGTGCCGTGCACATTCACGTTTGCCGCAAGCGTGCCTTTGATCGGTGTAGTTACTCCTCCAGCTTTTGCCAGTTCTCCGACATTCAAGTTGTTGGCATTCAGTCCAACCTGAATTGGGCTGGTGTTTGTGAACGCCCACTTGCGAAGTCCGGCGCTCAGATTGAAGGTGATCCGTCCGCGATCGGCAGGATCAAGCTCGCCATTGGTGAGACTTGCGCCTGAAGGACTCGCGTCGATGTTGGTGCGCAACAGCTTCCACTGAGTGTCATGTAGGCGAAGGTTATTCGCGTTCAACTGCCCCACAAGATGCGGCGCTGCGGTCGATCCAGTGACAGTTCCGTTGAAGTTCGCGGTGCCGTAGAGGCCAAAGGGCTGCGAACCCGGCGCGCGGAACTCATTGGCGATGTTTTCGAGTTCGTGCAAATCGTTCGATTGCAGTCGAATCTGCAGCGCCGACCGATTGCTGACAGTTCCATTCAGGTTCAGCAACGTTTGCGGCAGACGCACGAAGCTGTTCGACAGCGCGATTGTTTTGGTTGCATTCGAGTACGCGCCATGAATCGATCCATTCACTGGTACAGCCGCGCCGTTTCCATTCGCCGGAGCGAGGCTGGCGTTGAGGGTCGCATCGGCTTTGGCCTTCATGTCATCGAACGTGCGTCCCCAGGTTGCGTCGGCATTGGCATCGACTCGGCCATTTACCTTCACTTGACGCAGAGCCGGCGAATTCATCATTGCCTTCAAATCCGCAACCGAGATTCCGTGCAGCGCGGCGACCAGATGCGACTGCGATTTGCCCGTCAGATCGCGCATGACCAGATTGCCGGTGAGTTCGCCGCCGAGCAGACCGGCGCGCATATCCTTCACTTCGAGGTTGCCGTTGCGCAGCGTGTAGCGCGCGCCAAGATCGCGGATATTGGTGCGCATCGTCGGCGTGACGATCTGGAGTTCACGGCTGTTCAGGCCGCCATCGACGACGACTACAGCGAGCATTGGAGTATCCGGCTTGGCCTGGTATTCCAACGAGCCATTCGCGCTGAGCACACCGATCGGCAGCGAGGCGTTCTTCAAAGTTCGGCGGAACTGGCCCGAATCGAGCACTGCCTTATAGGTCGCGTTCACATGCGGATTGGCAAAATCGGTGAGGGTAGCGTTGAGAATGAAATGCGAGTCGCCGCTGTTGAGAGTGGCGTCGATGAGCTTGAACTCTTGCGGGGTGAGGTCGAATTTCGCGCTCAGATCGTGCGGAATCGGATTGAAGTTTTCGAGCTTGAGGTGGCCGTCCTTGTAGCTGATATTTCCTGAATAGCGCTTCTGCGATGGATCGAATCCAGATTGGAAGGTGAGATCGTGCAGGTCGGCGTTCATCACACTCTTGCGGTTGTTGTAATAGATCTCGCCATTATCGAGCAGCGCGTGGCGCACTCCCAGATCGAAGATGTTGGTATTGCTCTTCTTCTGAGTGTTGCTCTTAGTCTGCGGCAGATTGTCGGTGCCGTGCGCGTCGATGAAGACGCGAACGACTGGATGATTGATGGTTACATCGTCCATGTACCAGGTTTTACTGAGCACGGAGACGATCCGAATTCCAAGATGAATGTGATCGACGGTGAGCAGAGGCGGAGTCGGATAGGGATTCGCGCCGTCCACGACCACGTTATACAGATCGAGACTTGGCGAAATTCCGTGGAAGTGCAGAGCGAAGTCTTTGGCCTGCACCTGCGAGCCCAATGCGGCCGCGGCCTGTGCCTCAGCCTTCTTCAGCACATACTGATGAAACGACTCGTTATGCAGCAAGACATAAATCGTGACAACGACGGCGATGATCAGAAAGAGAACGACGCCGGCGATCCAGCCGACAACCTTCTTCCAGGTTGCGCGCCGACGTGGAGCTGGCTCTTCAAACTGGCGTGGCTCCTCAGGAGGTTCGTTGTAATACGGAGGTAAATTCGGTGCTGCGCTCACAGCCTTAGCTCCTCAGAATGCCTGTCCGATCGTGATGAAGTACTGAAATGCTTTGACTCCCGGAGGAGCATTCAAGTTGTAGCCAAAGTCAATGCGGACCGGGCCGACCGGCGTGGCATAGCGAAAACCCAGCCCTGCCGTGTTCGTGTACTGCCCGTGGAATCCGATCGTGCGGAAGACGTTGCCGCCGTCATAGAACGGGACTATGCCCAAGCCCTGCTTCAGAGGAACCGGAATGCGGAACTCCGAGTTCACGATGAAGAGCTGGTTTCCGCCTTCTGGAATTGAGATCAATGGACAGCCGCTGGTTTGTCCAACCGAGCAAACCGGTATCTGGCGCTGCGGGCCGGCTCCATTTAATGGGAAGCCTCGCAGCGTGCTCGCGCCGCCGCTGAAGAATTCCTGGCTCAGCGGCACATGTCCAGTGAACGCCGTTGCAAAACCTACGCGCACGCTGTTTGCCCAGATGGTGTTATACGGAATCTTTTTGTAGTAGGCGGTCTGCGCAAGAAAACGTCCAAAGTTGAAATTCGATCCGAGAGCCGAGGGATTGAAATCTCCTTCGAAGGTTTCATAGATGCCCTTATGCGCGTCGAGTTGAAAATCCCGGGTGTCGCGGACGAAGGTCGCCGAGAGAGTAGAAAGCCGAACATGCATGTCTTCGGCGGGTACCAAACCGGGAATTACCAGGTTGGTGAGGCCGGTCTGCGAGTAGTTGTAGCGCAGGAACATGTTCATAGTTTTGTCTTCGTTCAAGGCTCGCTGCAATTGGAATCCCGCTTGGCCCATGAGCGAAGTGAAGATCGGATTCTGCGCGTCGTGCTCACCTCCGATATTCGCGCTCGCAGCCCAGTTGGTTCCCTTGAAGTAAGGATCGGTAAAGGTGATTTGTCCGCGTTGATCCAGACGCGCGCCCAGAGCGGTGAAGCTGAGAGTCTCGGCGCGTCCCCATAGATCTTTGCGGGTGTATTCAAGCAGCGCCCTGGGACCGTAGAAGGTCTTCTGGCTCGTCTTGAAGTTCTTGCTGAGTCCCACTGCGGGAAGACCGGGAACGGCAACGGTTCCGCTGGGGATGCTGCCGCCGCGATTGATTACGTCGAAGCCGAAGCCGTAGGTCAGATCATTCTTCTTGGCTTCGTGAACTTTTACCAGCACGTCTTCCTGGTTCTGCGTGGTAATGCGGCGGCGCGGATCGATCTCCGCCCAGTCGAAGACGCCCAGGTTGTAGAGCTGACTCTCATTGGCAAGCAGTTGGTCTTCGCGCAGCGGAGCCCCTTGCGAGAGCGGCGCAACGCGACTAATGAGCGACTGCTGCGTTGTCCCGCGTCCGAGAGTCACGATCGTGGCCGTGCGAACCTGCGGACCTTCGGTGATGAGGTATGTGACCTCAAGCCGATGCTTGTCTTTGCCGATCGGTTTAGCCGTTTGCCGGAAGCTGGCGTTCAGATATCCAAGCTTTAGATACGACGCCATCATCGTGTTGCGGTCTTCCTGCACCAGCTTTTGCGAATATGGCTTGCCGGGACCTAGGTTCAATCCTTTTGGCGCCAAGTTCGAAACCGGCTGAGTGTCGTTGCCTTGGATGTGCATGGCCTCGACAACATCGCGCTCGCCTTCGACTACTCGGAAGGTGACCGTGATATTCCCATTTTGGTTATGCACTTCCGGTGTGACCTTCACGTCACTGAAGCCATCGGCCTGATAGAGATGCTCCAGATTCTTGACGCTGGTGTGTACGAGGTTCTCGCTGTACTTGCCATGCGATAAGAAGTGAGCTTTCTTGACCGCTACGTGAGGCAAGAGGTCGTCGTCGTCCAGCGTTGTATTGCCGGCCACATCGACATCGGCAACCTTGTGCCGTGGTCCTTTTTGAATGGTGTAGAGAATGCTTTCGCCATTCGCCTGCTGCTGTGTGTTGACGTTTACCTTCGCGTCGAAGTAGCCCTTCGATTGGAAGTAGGAGACGAGGTTGGTGCGTCCTTCCTGGATGATCTCAGGATCGATTCCCACCTGCTGATAAACAGGCAGCAGGTTCTTCTTGGTCCAACTCCAAACGTGCGCGCCTTCGACCTTCACGTGATAGAACGGCCCGGCCTGGACGTTAAAAGTGAGATCGGCGCGGTTGGTTTCTGGATTGTAGTTCGCTGAGATGAGCTTCACCTTGGCGTCGAGGTGATCTTCTTTCATCAGCTTGTTCTGCATGTAGTTGGTCGCGTTCTGCAGGGTTTTCAGCGAGTAGGTCTTCCCAGATCGGATCGAGGAGTTCCACAGCCGGGCCCATAGCGAATGCAGAGCGCCTTTCAATTTGGCGTCGTCCTGTGGCGTCGCCCCTTTCAGAGTGACGGTTCCGAACTTCGCTTTTTTCCCGAGCGTCGTATCGAAATAGACGTTTGCCAGACCGTGTGTTTTGTCGGTTTCAATCCGCGGTTTTATCTGCGCCCGGAAATAACCTTCTCTTTGCAGGAAGCGCTCGAGCGCATGCTGCGCGTTTACTACATCGACAGGCGTGTAAGGACCGCGCGGTGGATAGTCTGAAACCTGCAGCAATCGGGCATAGGGGAAGACTCGTTGCGTTCCGGGGAACTCGTACACGCCGAAGTACACCGCAGGTTCAAGAACGAACAGCACGCGAATTCCTTCCGGCTCGGGCCGGACCTGCACCTGGACATCGTCGAAGCGATGCGTGCTCTTCAGCGCCGCGACCGTGGCATCGATCTTCTCCTTCGAGAACGGCTCGTCCTGTTTTTGCACGAGCAGCGGCAGGAAGGGAGCCATGTCCATTTCGGGATGACCCGCCAGCTCGACCGAAGAGACGTTCTGCCCTTCGTACGAGGGAAGGACTTCCTGAATCTGCGGTGAGGTCTTGGGCTGCTGAGCTGGATTTGCAGTGGGCCCAGACTGGGCAAAGAAGAACGTGGCGCAGAGCACCAGGTCCACGAGGGCAGCGCGGCGATATAGCCAGCCGGAAAGGCAGAGGGTAAACACAACTTCTCTGATGAAGAGAGAAGCGCAGTGTTTGTCTCGGCCGCGAGTGATGACTGGCCTGAGCCGCTTCCGGCGCAATGCAGACCGATCCAACCGGGGCCGAGCATCGTGAGCAAAGCGTGGGGAATCGAACCAAGGAGCGGAACTATTCCTAACAAACGGCAGAGATGCCGAATTCCAAACACACAGAGGGATCACATGAAACGAACATGGCTTCTAGCTCCCACCATGCTGGCAGCCTTCGCCTGGGCAGGCGCGCAAACAGCGGGCTCGACAGGCTCGGGCATCGGCGGCAGCAGTACCAGCACAGGCTCCGCGACAACAGGGACAACATCAAGCACCCTGGGTTCGCAAAACACTCAGGCTGGCGGAACAGTCGGAACTCCGAGTGCAACCGCCGGAACAACTCCGGGCAGCACGGTCGGTCAATCCACAACTACGACTCCTGGCACTTCCACAGCTAATCCGAGTGGAGTCGGAACGACCCAGAGCACAACCGGAAGCTCTGGAGCAGCTACTCTGCCCAGCTCAGGAGCCGCAAACCTTCCCAGCTCCGGCGTGGCAAATCTTCCCAGTTCAGGAGCGGCAACTACTCCGAACTCAACAACCGGTACGACGGGATCAGCCGGCGCTAGCGCAGGCTCTACCGGGACGATGGGCACGACTGGAACTACGGGATCGACTGGTAGCTCAGTAGGTACGACGGGCAGCACAGGCACGACGAGCACGAGTGGCTCGACGATGGGTTCAACCGGAACTCCGGGTGCGGCAACAACGACCCCAAACTGCGCTCAGACTCCGGCAACCAGTGGCACGACGACGAATACCCAAAATGGAACGACTTCATCAACGGGAACGGCTTCCACCACTGCCGGAGCCACTTCGACCAACTGCTCCACTGGAACCACGACTTCAACCACTCCGCGCTAAGTTTCGCGCGAAACTTGCGAGGGACGGGGCTGCGATGCCCCGTCTCTCCCAGCCTCGTGACCGTTTCAGCACAACTTTCTTTTCCTTCTGTGGTTCACACCGTGGTAATCGCGCGTAGGCTCACGCTAGGCTTGTAAGCGCGACGTCGGAATGAGTGCTTCATTCACATCAAGGCTTGCAGCCATTCTCTTCTGCCTGCTTCTGAGCTGCAGGGCATTCGGGGCGAGTATCCCATCTGATCTGAATGAAGGATTCCAGCAGATGTACAACCTCGATTTCGCCGGAGCTCACCAGACGTTCTCAAATTGGGAACGCAGCTATCCCGACGATCCGCTCGGTCCGGCTTCGAATGCTGCTGCGTATCTTTTTTCCGAATTCAATCGTCTGAAGATTCTCGAATCGGATCTGTTCATCGATGATGAGAAATTCGAGAAGCGTCCGAAGCTCTCGCCCGATCCTGCAATTCGGGCGGCATTTCAGGCCGAATTGGCGAAGGCGAGGGAAGTCGCAAACAAAACTCTCGCGATCAAGCCGCAGGATTCGCGCGCGCTACTCGGTTTGGTCATGTCGAACGGCCTGGAAGGCGATTATGTAGCTCTGATCGACAAGAAGAACCTCTCCGCCCTGAGTTACATGAAGAATTCGCGTTCCATCGCGGAACGCCTTCTCGCTGCTGATCCTTCGTGCTACGACGCCTACCTGGCAGTTGGAGTTGAGAATTATCTGCTTAGCTTGAACGCGGCGCCGGTACGCTGGATTCTCCGGCTCGGCGGCGCGCAGACTGACAGGGAAGAGGGCCTGCAGAAGCTTCGGCTCACGGCCACGAAAGGGCACTATCTTGCGCCGTACGCGCGTCTGCTGCTCGCCGTCGCCGCATTGCGCGACAAAGATCGAGAGACCGCGCGGCAACTGCTCGCCGGACTGTCACAGGAATTCCCGCAAAACGAACTTTATCGCAAAGAACTCGCGCGCATTCAGCCTTAACCGGGAGGTACAGGCGTGAGGGTCTGATCAGCGCAGCTCATCCAACATCGCTTCCATCTCTGAGCGCGCGTGCTGGTTGCGAATGCGAATCGCGCAGGCGATCCCATCTTGAAGCATCTTTCGTGCTTCCTCGTCGCGACCGGCTTTCATCAACGCTTGCGCTGCCATTTGATAGCCCGGAGCGTAGTCGGGATTAGCTTCGAGGAGAATTCGGAATTCCGTCAGAGCTGGAGATGGTATCACCGCGATTGACGTACTCGATCGCGAGTCCGTAACGCGCAATCTTCGTCTGGCCAATGCCGACCAGACGACCTCTACCGGCAAAGCTCCTCGTCGTTATGTTCTTTGCCGTAAGCACATTTGGGCAGGGGCAGTTCGTGATCTGTGCTCCATGAGAGAAGCCATTCCTTCATGGCTTTTTGCGAGACATAGTGCCCTGAAGCAACTTGTGCTTCGCCCTGTCGAACCTCAGACATGAGGCGCTCCTGGTCAAGTACATAAGATTCGACCGCATCGGAAATGAGGAAATTCGCACTCCGGCCGGAGGCTTTCGCGATTCGAGCGAGCTTTCGCGTGATCTCTGGCTTGAGACGCACACTGAGAGTGGCACTGCGTGTGTTCGCCACGAACACACTGTGACATGAGATCCAGATTGTTTCGCGGTCTTGCCAAATCTAAACCGCTGGCGGGACGTGGAGTGGCCCAACAAAACGAGCTTCTCCCAACCGAGAGCGCCTGTTTCCGGAACCAACGGTAACAGGAATTCGAGCTTATTTCTCTTCGCAACGAGTACAACGACGAGGAGCGTGAACTTTGAAAGGTTCTGCTGACTCGGTAAGTGCCGATCAGTAGTGACAAACGCCAGAAACTCTCGCTGAGCCGACGTGAGCAGAGCGCCGTTTCGAAGGGATGTCCAGCCCATTTCTGCCACGGTTCGTACATCATGCTCAAGAAGGAATTTTCGTAAACGGCGGGGAACGCATTCATCCAAGAGAATGCGCATGGCTGAAAAAGAGTTCCTTTGCTGATTCCAGAACGGCCAAAGCGTGCTCTCTCGTTACTGTGGGAAAGTCCTCGAGAAAACTGTCGAGAATATCGCCTTCTTCGATGTAATCGATCAGAGTCTGGACCGAAACTCGCGTACCCGCGAACACGACCGCTCCGCTCATCACCTCTTTGCATCGAATCACCAATGGATTTGGCACCGTCATATGCTTTGGCTTTCACAATATGCACACGGTTCAGCCGAAATGCAAATGGCCGCCTCTCGGCGGCCATTTTGCTGATCACGACCTCTGTTAGCCGTTGCTGTACAGCAGCACGCCTTCCTGCTTCTCTTCGCCGACCGGGCGATAGAAGAGCTTGTCGCCTTCGAGAAAGACTTCGATGAACGCAGGGCGCGTGGTGATTGTGCCCTGGATCATCGCTTCTGACAGCGGATCTTCGATGTAGCGCTGCAGTGCGCGGCGCAGAGGACGCGCGCCGTAGCTGCGGTCGCCGAGCGTCTTATCGAGCACCCACTTCTTCGCTTCGTCGGTGACCGAGATGGTGATCGCCTTCTGCGCAAGGTTCGCGTTGAGCTGCTGAACCATGAGTTCGACGATCTGGATCAGGTCGGCGTCCGTGAGCGCGTTGAAGAGAATGATCTCGTCGATACGGTTCAGGAACTCTGGGTTGAACGTACGCTTTACCTCGTTCTTTACCAGGTCCTCAACTTTAGTCGAAACCATTTCTTCCTTCTCGGACTGGAACCCGAGGCCGGTACGCTTCATCAAGTGACGCGCGCCGATATTGGACGTCATCACGAGGATCGTGTTCTTGAAATCGACCGTGTTACCAAGACCGTCGGTGAGCTGTCCGTCTTCGAAGACCTGCAGCAGGATGTTGAAGACATCCGGATGTGCTTTTTCGATTTCATCGAGCAGCACGACCGAGTACGGAGCGCGCTTCACGCGTTCGGTGAGCTGTCCGCCTTCTTCGTAGCCGACGTATCCCGGAGGCGAGCCGATCAGCTTCGAGACCGAGTGCTTCTCCATGAACTCCGACATATCAAAGCGGATCAGCGACTTCTCGCTCCCAAAAAGGAACTGAGCGAGAGTTCGCGCAACTTCGGTTTTGCCGACGCCTGTAGGTCCGAGGAACAGAAATGAGCCGATCGGACGATGCGGACTCTTAAGTCCGGCGCGCGAACGTCGGATCGCACGAGCGAGCGCGGAGATGGCTTTATCCTGCGAGATCACGCGGCGATGCAGCTCTTCTTCGATGCGCAGCAGCTTCTGCGTCTCTTCTTCCTTGATCGAAGTGATAGGCACGCCGGTCCAGCGCGAAACTACGTCTTCGATGTCCTCGCGCGTAACCACACCGGTCGATGATTCATCGAGGTGATACTTCTCGCGCAATCCGCGCAGGTTCTCCCGCTCCTTGCGTTCTTCATCTGAGTAAAAGCGCGCCTTCTCGAACTCGTGACTCGCGATGGCATTCTCCATGCGATGCACGATGAACTTAATGCGCTTCTGCACATCGGTGATCTCGTCGGGCAGGGAGGTCTGGCGCAGCTTCACACGGGCGCCGGCTTCGTCGATGAGATCGATAGCTTTGTCCGGCAGGAAGCGATCGGGAATGTAGCGGTTCGAATGCGAGACCGAGAATTCGATGGCTTCTTCCGTGTACGTGACCGCATGGAATTTCTCGTAACGGTCCTTGATGCCGTTGATGATCTTTACCGCATCGCCTTCATTTGGCGGTGGGACTTTTACGGACTGGAAGCGGCGCTCGAGCGAACGATCTTTCTCGATGGACTTCCGGTATTCGCCAGGAGTCGTCGCGCCGATGCACTGAATTTCGCCGCGCGACAGCGCGGGCTTCAGGATGTTGGCAGCATCGAGTGAACCTTCAGCAGAACCGGCGCCAACCAGCGTGTGCAGCTCGTCGATGAAGATGATCGCGTTCTGATTCTCCATCAGCTCTTTCATGATGGTCTTCAGACGCTCTTCGAACTGTCCACGATACTTCGTGCCGGCAACGATCAACGAAAGATCGAGAGCCAGAATTCGCTTCTCGGCGAGGAAGGACGGCACATCACCGTCAGCAATGCGCTGAGCAAGACCTTCGACGATTGCAGTCTTTCCAACTCCGGGCTCGCCGATGAGCACGGGATTGTTCTTCGTACGGCGGCAGAGAATCTGGATTACGCGCTCGACTTCACCTTCACGGCCGACTAGCGGATCAAGCTGATTGTCCATCGCAGCCTGGGTAAGGTCGCGGGAGAATTCGCTGAGTAAAGAAGATTCGCGCGAGCGCTGCGGCTGCGCTTTTTCCTGCGTGGTGCGAGCAAGTTCTTCGCGGATTGCACTCAGGCGTAGTCCGCGCTCGTGGAGAATTTCGGCGGCGAAGCACTTTTCTTCGCGCAACAGTCCGAGCAGAAGATGTTCTGTTCCAATGTGTTTGTGCGAAAGGCGCTCGGCTTCTTCGGCAGCATAGGCAAGCACGCGCTTGCATTCGTTGCTTAGCGGCAGATCGACCGAGGTCGAGACCTTTTCCCGGATCGTGGTGTGGCCTTCAATTTGTTTACGGATTGACTCAACCGAGGCATGCGAACGCAAGAACCGATTTGTCAATGCTTTGTCTTCGCGCAGCAAGCCCAGCAAAAGGTGTTCGGTCTCGATATAAGGCGAGCCGAACTGGCTGGCTTCGTAACGAGCAAAAAAGATTACTCGCCGCGCCTTTTCTGTGTAGCGTTCAAACATGTTCCCCCTTGTGAACGTCCCCTGTTACTGCCGCCCTCAGTGCTGAGCGGCCCTGGTTGCGTCTTCTACCGCTGTGCCGACCCACTTGTCTGCTCTTCGGGAAGAACTTACCTCTATTTACTCCTATTTAACACATCTCTGAGAGTATCGTTTTCGATTACCTCAGCTCTCTTTCGTTCATTTGTCCTTCGTACTCGAAATCTTGGTCTCAAATCGTAGTGCCCATCAACTTACATCACCTTGCCCGATGCGACTTGCTCCAGTCGGCCTCGCTGGAGGCGCAAAATCCGTCCGCAGCGCCTAGCGAAATCCAGGTTGTGAGTAACAATAATCGAGGTGAGTTGATGTTGACTATGCAATTGCGCAATCAGATCGAAAATGCGCTCTGCCGTGCCGGTATCGAGGTCGCCGGTCGGCTCGTCGGCGAGAAGGAGCTTTGGTTCGGTGACCAAGGCCCGCGCCAACGCGACTCGCTGCTGCTCTCCGCCGGAGAGTTCGCCCGCGCGATGATGCATCCGGTCAGCCAGTCCCACTTCGCGCAGCCATTGGGCCGCACGTGCCTGAGCTTGCTTGGGATTTTCCCCGCGCGCTAACAGCGGCATCGCAACATTCTCCAGCGCGTCGAACTCCGGCAAAAGATAGTGAAACTGCCAAACGAATCCGATTTCGCGGTTGCGGAAATCTGCCGCCGCTTCGTCGGATAGCGATTTCAACGAGAGTTGCGCGCAGTATATGTCACCTTCGGAAGCCCTATCAAGCGTTCCGAGCACATGCAGCAACGAACTTTTCCCAGTGCCGGATTCGCCGACAATCGCCAACATCTCTCCCTTCCTCACCTGGAAGGACAAATTTTCAAAGACCACCAGACGGCTCTCGCCCGTCCTGTATTCCTTCTTCAGGTTCTCGACCTGAAGCACAATTTCAGCTTGCACTATTGGATGCACATGCCCCCTTGAAAGGAGCAATGCGCAGACCGCGCAAGGCCGCAATTGGCCGCTGTTTTAGCCAATCGGCCAATCGCTCTGCCTACAATAATTAGACCACTTTCGACAAGAGGAAGTGTGGTTACCGAAGTTTGGCGGGGCGTTACTGTGCAAGGAATTGCAGCGCAGGAGCGGGCAATAGGCAATAAGCAATAGGCAATAGGCGAGACCCCGCTCTGCGCAATCGAGACTTGTTGCACTGATGATCCGTTGGCTCCAAACGAAGCCTGCGAGTCCTTCCACGCACCGCCTGTTGCCAACTGCCTATTGCCTGTTGCCGCCCTACTCATATCTCAAAGCCTCTGCAGGCAGGATCCTTGCTGCTGACCATGATGGATACACCGTCGCCAGCAAAGAAACGGCGATAGCTGTTGCTGCCACGATCACTCCATGCACTGCCTTCGGCGCGAATGGGACATAGTCAATGGAATAAACCTCGGCTGAGAGATGTATCCAGTGATAGTGCCCGCCCAGGTATGAAAGCACGTATCCGACCACTAGCCCGATTGCGGTCCCCACGATTCCGATCAACAGGCCCTGGTAGGTGAAGATGCGCCGGATCTGTGATTTGCGCGTTCCCATCGACATCAGCACGGCGATGTCTTTCGTCTTTTCCATCACCATCATCGTGAGGGAAATGAGAATGTTCAGCGCGGCAACGAAGACGATGAGGCTGATGGTGATGAAGGTGACGACGCCTTCCAGCTTCAGAGCACGAAACAAGGATCGGTTTTGTTCCTCCCAGTTTGTAGTCATGAATCCTGGTCCGGCGATGTTCTCGATCTCAGTACCGATCTGCGGGGCTTTGTAGATGTCGTCCACCTTCACTTCTATGACCGAAATTACATCGCCCAGACCGAACAAGGTCTGTGCATCTTCGAGTCGGATCAGACCCCATGAGCTGTCGTAATCGTAAAAACCCGATTTGAACAATCCGGCGACCTTGAATCGCTTGTATTTGGGAACAAGACCATAAGGCGTGAGTTCCCCTTGAGGGCTGGTGACTAGAACTACCGAGCCCACGGCCGCTCCAAGATCCTCAGCCAGATCTTCACCGAGAACGATCGGTGGATATGCTGCCCGGTCTTCATCAGTGTTTTGTTGCGTCTCCGCTGAGCCGTTTACAAAAGCATCACTGGCTCGCAGAGCGTCGGTCGAACCCGTCTTGACAGATTCGAGCAGTTCGCTGACTCGCGATTCGTACCGCGGAATTACACCCTTTAGTTCCAACCCGCGAGCGCGCGCACCTCGCGAGACCAACACCTGCTCATACAGCGATGGCGATGCGGCGATCACATGCGGCTGGTGCGCAACTTTCTCCAGCAGCGGACGCCAATTGCGGATTCCATCCGCTTGCGCGCGTTCCAGACCAATGTGCGCGGTGGAACCAAGCAGGCGATCTTGTAGATCCTGCCGGAATCCGTTGTTAATGGCGAGGGCAATGATGAGTGATGCGACACCGGCGGCGACACCGATGATCGAGATAACCGTGACCACTCCAATGACGGCCTGGCGGCGCTTGGCCCGCAGGTATCGCGCCGCGATGAAGAGCTCGAAGGTCACTCGCAGAGCAGAATACTAAAACGCGCCTGCGCAGTCGCTAGGCGGCGTTCTCTTCGGCGTCCTTCGCCATTACAAAAAAGACGTGACCTTCCTTCACACATTGATAGACGAGCAACCCACCTACGTGCTGTGGGCCACTTCTCTTCGTGACCGTAAGGGTGTAATCCATAGGCAGGGGACGGAGTGGGCCTTGTCCGCAGATGGGACACTTACCGCGAAGTGCCAAGGGTTCCATGGCGCGCCTCAGCTAATAAATTCGAGAGTAGTCGTTTGCTGGTCGGAGTAGATGGGACAAGTTGCGCCTCGCGCCTAAGCTCACTCGGTACCGTTCGCGGTAGCGAATGCGTGATGCAATCTGCACGTTTCCTGACCCGTTCCCTACAGGGAACGGTACTGACTCACTCCGCTCACACCCAAACAAAACCTCAGGAAAGTGCTGACCCGCAACGCCGCGCAATCGTCAACGCATCTCACGGCTTTCGGGTGAAATCATGAACAACTCCGAACTGATCGCCGCCAACGTGGTGCGAGTCCCAACCGGCATTGCCAACTGCTACATGGTCGGCAGTCGCGAACGATGGGTCCTGATCGACGCCGGAACGCAGGGAAATGCGAAAAACATTCTGCAAGCCGTGGAGGAGCACATCGGGAGTGAGGTGCCCCCCGCCGCGATCTTTCTCACGCATGGGCATTTCGATCATTCGGGCTCAGCGCGCGAATTGGCGGAGCACTGGGACGTGCCGATCTATGCGCATCGCCTCGAGATTCCGTTCCTGAATGGAACCAGCAAGTATCCTCCGCCGGATCCGACGGTCGGCGGATTCATGTCTCAGGTCATTCGCTTTCTGCCGAATAAGAAGATGAACGTTGGCCCCAACCTGGGCGAGCTCAGCCCAGGCCGCCTGCCGGGATTGCCGGAATGGGAAATCATCGAAACTCCCGGACACTCGCCCGGGCACGTCTCGTACTTCCGCAGCGAGGATTCCGTGCTCATCGCCGGCGATGCTTTCTGCACGGTCGATCAGAATTCGATGGTCGATACCATCCAGCAGCGGCAAAAGGTCTCGATTCCACCGCCGTACTACACCTGCGACTGGCAAGCTGCGGAGCGATCCGTGCGTAAGCTGGCCGAGTTGCGTCCCAAGGTTCTCGCCGCAGGACACGGCGTCCCGATGCGAGGAGCTTCAGCGACGACGCAGTTGCGCGCGCTCGCCAACAATTTCCCAATTCCGGAAGATGGGCGTTATGTGCGTGAAGCCGCACGAACCAATGAAAGCGGAATCGTGTATCTGCCGCCGCCGATTCCCGATCCGGTAAAAATCGGAGCCTGGATCGCGGCAGGAGCCGGTGTTGGAGTCGCGGCTGGAGTGATTCTGCGTAAGACCTGGCCCCGACCGTCAGGAAAAGAACAGATGCAGGAGGCGGCGTAGGTTGTGAGCCAACGTTCTGGCGGCGCACTCGCGTGGAGCTGCGGCGCAAGCTGTTACCCAGGCCGGCGTCCTCGAACGAAGGATGTGGAATTCTGTTAACTGGATCGGGCCTTCAGATTTGCGTCACGAGCGGGTGCGCCTCGGAGCAGCCCTTCTGAACTGAGGTCTTCATCGATCTCGGGCCAATGGATCCCGTATCCACCACTAGATATCTCCCAGTTGTCGCGCTGCTGCGGCGAAGCGTTTAGCAGCCGTGGATACCAGTTGAGCGGAACAGTGATGCTTCTCCCGTCTTTCAATTCGACGCGAAGAGAGTCCTTTGTGAACCCAACATCAAGGATCCTCTCATCGGCGCTAATCGGCAAAGTGCTCATGCCAAGCTCGCAACAACTTCTCCCTATTTTGCACCACTATATCGCGTATCTTCAAAAGCTCTCGGTCATTAAACCCAATGTTCCGCGCTAGAGATACTGGACTCAGCCAGAACTTTGCGGACAGATCATCGCGATCAACATGAATGTGAGGCGGCTCGTTGTTTTCATGGCTAAAGAAGTAAAAGCGATACGGTCCTGAGCGAAGGACGGTCGGCATTGAAGATGTGACGATTAACGGGACTGAATTCTACTGCATGTCAGCGTAAAAACGGCCCTAGGCCAAAACTGCCCCGCCGTTCACACTCACGATGCTTCCCGCCATGAATCCAGCGTGTTCGGTGCAAAGGAATAGAATTGGCGCCGCGATCTCCTCCGGCTTCCCCACACGCCCAAGCGGGATGGCTGCAAACACGCGGTCGCGAGTTTTCGGCTCCTGCAAAGCCGGCTCGGACATGTCGGTCTGAACCCATCCTGGCGCCACGCAATTCACATAAATTCCGTCACGAGCAAGTTCGGTGCTGAGGCCGCGCACCATGCTGATCACCGCGCCTTTGCTGGCTGCATAGTCGCAATGAAATGCCTCTCCGCGCTGACCAGCGGTTGAGCTGACAACTACGATTCGCCCGGCAACTCCGTCGCTTCGGCCCTGACGCTTCATCTGCGCGACGCTGTACTTGATCAGCCCAAAGACACTGTCGAGGTTGATGGCGATTGTGCGCCGCCAGTGCTCGTCACTCATTTGATCGACAGGCAGATCGCTCGCCGGCCAGATGCCGTGATTCGCAACCAGACAATCCAGCCTGCCGAATTTCTTCACTGTAGCTTCAACTAAGTGCTTCGCTTCTGCTGCCGACGACAACTCCTGCTGCACCGCGACACAGATCTGCGCTCCGCAGGCGGAGACGACCTGCTCGGCAGTATCGCGCGCCTTCTGATAATTGAAGACGACCTTCGCGCCGGCAGCGCAGAACATCTTTACGGTCGCTGCGCCGATGCCGCGCGAGCCTCCTGTGATCAGCGCAACCTTTCCGGCCAGCGAGAGCTCGATTCCATTGTGGGAACGATCTGCCATCAGAGGAGAGCGATGACTTCAATCTCGACCAGAGAATCCTTGGGAAGGCGCGCGACTTCCACCGTCGAGCGAGCCGGAGAAATCTTGCCGTCACCCGAGAGGTAGCGCGCATAGACTTCGTTCATCTTGGCGAAGTCGTTCATGTCTTTCAGGAAGACCGTCGATTTCACGACTTTGTCGAGGCTGGTACCGCCGGCAGTGAGGACCGCAGAGATGTTTTTTAACACCTGTTCCGTCTGCTCGACGATGCCACCTTTAATCATGTTGCCGCTCGGATCGAGCGCAACCTGGCCGGAGGCAAAGAGAAATCCTCCGCATTTTACCGCCTGCGAGTAAGGACCGATCGCCTGCGGCGCGCCCTGCGTGCGTACCTGTTCTTTCATGGCAACAAGATTAGCATTCGCATTGTCGTCGAAGAAGGTGACGGGGCGATTTACGCGAACCTAAGGCACCTAGACGCTGACAGAACCTTCGCTTAGTTCTTGCGCTTCTCGACACCAGCCTTCGCTGTAGCAGCGCGCGGTGTGCGTCTGCGATCGCCGGTGCCGTCGAGCGCAAAATCCATACTGCCTACTACGTGGAGGCGTAAGAAATTCGTCGAACCGCTGGCGGTGCGCGTTCCCGCGACAATCCCGATCACGTCGCCGTTGTGAACCACTCCGCGTTGCCAGAGCAGACGCTCGGCGCCGCGCACCATGTCTTCCGTTGCCGGCGTGTGATCGCACTGAATCGGAGTAACTCCCCAGAGAAGGTTTACCCGGCTGCATACGGTGGGGACATAAGAGAAGGCATATATGTCCGTTTTGGGACGGTACTTGGAAATCAGGCGCGCCGTGGTTCCCGTTTCGGTATAGACCGAGATCGCACGCATGTCGAGCTCCTGCGCGGCATGGGCAACGGATTCGCAAATCGTCTCGGAAATCGAGAGTTTGCCGTTCGAGCGGCGGCGATGCGCAGGCTCGGCAGCCACCTGGGCTTCGGTCTCGCTGACGATCTTGGCCATCATGCGCACGGCTTCGCGCGGATACTTCCCGCTGGCGGTTTCGGCAGAGAGCATGACGGCGTCGCTGCCGTCGAAGATGGCATTGGCAACGTCGCTGGCCTCGGCGCGCGTGGGGCGCGGATTTTCGATCATCGATTCCAGCATCTGCGTCGCCGTGATCACCGGCTTGCGCCATGCGGCGGCGCGGCGGATGACGTGCTTCTGAATGATCGGAACTTTCTCCGGCGGCATTTCGACGCCGAGATCGCCGCGCGCCACCATCACGGCATCAGAGATCTCCAAAATCTCTTCCAGATGCTCGATCGCCTGCGGCTTCTCCAGCTTCGCGACCACCCAGACATCGGCATGGGCCTGCCGGATTTTCTCGCGCACAGCCTGAACATCGGCGGCGGTGCGAATGAACGAGACGGCAATGATGTCCACTCCATGCGCCAAGCCAAACTCAAGATCTTTTTCGTCTTTTTCTGTGAGAGAGGGAACACTTACGACAGTTCCCGGCAAATTGATGCCCTTGTGCTCGCCTAGCATGCCGCCGTTGACCACGTCGCATTCAACGTCATCGCCCTGAAGGGAACGCACGTGCAGCTCAATGAGTCCGTCGGAGAGCAGGATGCGCGCGCCTGGCTGAACTTCGCGGGCCAGAGTCTTGAAAGTCGTCGAGATTACGGTTGAAGTGCCGGCGACATCGCGTGGAGTGATGGTGATGCGCGAACCAGCTTTAAGCGCAACCGGCGTCCGGTATTTGAGACGTCCGGTGCGAATTTTTGGACCTTGCAGGTCCTGGAGGATGCAGATCGGCTTGTTTTCTGCCGCCGCGACTTCGCGGATCGTCGTGATCAACCGAGCCTTTTCTTCATGGGTTCCGTGCGAGAAGTTCAGGCGTGCAACGTCCATGCCGCTGCGAATCAGATCGCGAATCATGGAGGCGGAGCTGCTTGCCGGTCCGAGGGTACAAACAATCTTGGCTTTGCGTTTAGCTGTAGCAGGAGGCGCGACTAGGGGAGAAGCTGTCATTGCGTTCCGGGAATCATTTTTATCCTAAATCATTTGGCAGTGCAGGGAAGTTGCAGGAGTTGCGGAAGGTATGCAACAAAATCGATTGAGATCAGGCAAATTTGTCGGGAAAGCCAAAACACGACACGGATCGCACGGATGTTACGGATTACACGGATAAAAAATCAGTAGGGATTGCTTTATCCGTCTGATTGGTAACATCGGTGAAATCCCTGCTATGTGGTGTGGCCGGCGTTCTCGCAGGCAGCACAGCAGCTCTGACTCACATCTCATGATTTGCGCAGGTGCTTACCTTGCCTGCGGATTCACGGGCCCTATGTCTGAACTTGCTGTTGGTCAGCTCATCCTCTTCGTACTCATCATTCTTGCCTCCGCTCATCTTTTTGGCAGTTTGTTCGCGCGCTTGCGGCAGCCGCGCGTGATCGGCGAGATCCTCGGCGGATTGCTGGTTGGGCCGTCTCTGCTAAAGCTCGAGGCAGGCACCAACAGTGCGCTATCGCGTCCGGCGCTCGACGTTCTCTACTGGATCGGGCTGCTCATGCTGATGTTTCTCTCCGGCGCGGAGACGCAGGGTCTCTTTCGCCGCGAAGAGCGCAAGCCGGTGGCATGGATCGGAATTGTCGGTACCGGACTACCGTTTGTGATCGCGCTGCTCTTGAGCATGCGTTTGAAGCTCGATTCCCTAATGGGGACGGCGCAGAACCGTTTCGCCCTGGTATTGGTGATCGGAATCGGTACCGCGGTGACCTCAATCCCCGTAATCTCACGCATCTTCCACGACCTGCATATCCTGCACACTCGCTTTGCCAAGCTGATTCTGGGCGTGGCGGTTATGGAAGACGTGGTGCTCTGGGCAGTGCTGGCAATCGCAACTGCCCTCGCAGAATCGAAGGCGCTGCCTACGCATGTAATTGCGCAGCGTGTGACGCTTACGCTGCTGTACTTCGTCGCCGGATTGGTGCTCTTTCCACGCCTCGCGCGAAAACTGCATCGCGCTCGCTGGAACGTCTTTGCGCAGCATTCAACTACCGCGTATCTGATCCTGTTGCTGTTTGCTTATGTGGCGCTCGCCGCGGCAATGAACGTCAGCCTGGTGCTCGCGGCCTTTCTCGCCGGCTTCGCCGTGCCGAATGATTCGTTGCGCATGACGAAGTCTCTCGACGAAGTGAAGGGCGTTGCCTTTGGCTGTTTTATTCCGCTTTATTTCGCGCTCGTCGGATACAAGCTCGATCTTGGCAAGACCTTCAATCTCACAATGGTCGTCGGATTTCTTGTCGCCGCCTGCGTGATCAAGTTGATCTCCGTGCTTGCCGGCGCGAAGTTGGCCGGATTCTCCATTCCAAGCTGCCTGAACCTGGCCATTGCGACGAATGCGCGCGGCGGCCCGGGCATCGTGCTGGCCAGCGTCGCGTATGAAGCAGGCATCATCAATGCGCCGTTCTACACGACTTTGATTCTTCTGGCGGTAATCACCTCTCAGGCCGCAGGAGCATGGCTCGAGCATGTCCTACACAAAGGCAAGCCGTTGCTGACCGAGAGCGCAGAGGAAGTTGTCGTGAAAGTGCCTCAGCCGGATGTGCTGGCGGCGTAACCTCAGACGCGACAGTGTCGGACCGACGCGCGCCCTCGCGCGGGTTTTCGTTTCAGGGGCGGTAAATTGACGTGCGACCAGAAACCCGGCCGAGGGCGGCCGCAGATCCTGATTCCTCGCCGCCCTGGAAGCTTCCAAGCTGATAAACTTCCTTTAAGCCTCTTGCGTATCCAGAAACATGCCCCATCCTCGATCGAAAGCTGACGCCATTCTTGCTGAGCAGGAGCCGAATACCATGGCGATCGTCGCCCCGGTGGTCGGCTGGATTGTGCCCGGAGCCGGCCATCTGATCCAGCGGCGCTGGGTCCGTGGACTGATTCTGATGGTCTGCGTCTTCGCAATGTTTGTTCTTGGCGTGCTGATGGAAGGCAAAGTCTATGGCCCGAACGGCGGCGATCTGCTTGACATGCTCGGTTTTGTCGGCGATCTCGGCGCCGGCGCTCTCTATTTCGTCACGCACATGATGGACTGGGGCAAGGGAGCCATTCAGCTCGCCTCAGCCGACTATGGCACCAAGTACATCATCGTTGCTGGCCTGCTGAATGTAATCAGCGCGGTGGACGCGTATGACATCGCGATCGGGAAGAAAGAATAATGACGATTCAACTTTCCCATTTCAGCGCCGCGCTCATCTTCGCTTTCTTTGCCTCGATCGTCTTCGGAATCACTCAACGCACGACTCCGCGCGACATGGTGCAGTATGGAGCCAAGTGCTTCGCGTTCTTCGTCGTGGGCACGATTCTCGCAAGTTGGGTGATGTGGGTGATTAAGCACTAGGCCGTGGTTGCAATTCCTGGCGCGGCGGCCTTTCCATTCGGAATCAACCACCGCTTCATCAATGCCGCCCGATCCAAACAAGCTATTGTCATCCCTCTCAGTGCAGCGAAACTGTTTCGATTCCCAGGATTTGCTTCTGCGCTGAGGGGGACCTGCTGTTCCTTCACCATCGGCAAAAGCAGATCCCCGCGAGCGCAACACCAATTTCTACATGACCTCTGTGATGTCGCGGCGCTCGCAGGGATGACAATTGCTAAGAAGACGAAAATGGAAATGTAAGCCCCGCGCTTCCAACCCATCACACCAACTCTCGTCCCACTCTCCTCTACATCAGCGAAGAAGAGTATCTTTAACTTCTAATCTCTCGGCCCCGGGATCCCCATTCCTGCAGACGGCGCATGAACATCCTCCTGCTATCGATGCCCGATTCGTTCGAGCACATGCCTACTGTGGCCATTCGCATGCCGAACGGCGCGCTGGCGTCGTTGGCCGGAAATGTTGACTCGCATCATTGCGTCGCCGTTGCCGATCTGATTCTTGTTCAGAACAACGTGCGTGGCACGATCGAGAAGCTGGTGAAGCATTTCGATCCCGAGGTCGTTGGTCTCTCCGTCATGACCTTCCAGCGCAAGACTGCATTGAAGATTGCCGACCTGCTGCGTTCGCTCAAAGCCAGCGTGAAGATCGTGATGGGCGGATACGATCCCAGCCTCGCTCCCGAAGCTTACAAGCACGAGAGCTCCAATGTTGATTTCATCGTTCGCGGCGAGGGCGAGATTACATTTCGCGAATTGGTGCGCGCGATCGAGAATGGCGAATCGTTCGAGCAGATTGCCGGGCTCTCATTCCGACAAGACGGCGAATGGATCGAGACTCCTTCGCGCGGCGTACACAGCCTTGAAGGCGACGACATCCGCCTCCCGAATCGGGACTCGCGGGTTCTTCGCGGGTACACGATGCTGGGACGGCAAGTCGATGTGGTCGAGACCTCGCGCGGCTGCACTTTCGATTGCAGTTTCTGCTCGATCATCCAGATGCGGGGTCGGAACTTTCATACATACTCATTCGATCGCGTACTGGCCGACATTCGTGATGCGCGCGAGCACGGGGCGCAAACAATCTTTCTGGTAGATGACAACATCACTCTCAATGTTCATCGCTTCGAAGAGCTGTGCAAAGCCATTGTGGCTGCGGGCCTGAACGATATCGAGTACATCATCCAGGGAATGACTTCGGCGATTGCGAATCATGGTGAGACGCTGGCGCCGCTGATGCGGAAGGCAGGTTTCAAATACGTCTTTCTCGGCATCGAAAACATTCTCGAAGACGATCTCCAATTCCTGCGCGCCAGTTCGAAGAACATCCTGCGCGACAACGGCCAGAGAGTCGGTAACGCGACGATGCGGGCGATCGAGCACATCCATCGCAACAAGATGTACGTGGTCGGCGGATTGATCGTGGGCAATCCCGGCGACACGCGCGAGTCCGTGGAAGCAAATCTGCGCTTTGCGCGACGCCATATCGATTGGCCGTACATTCAACATCCCACGCCTTATCCCGGCACTCCGATGACGGTGGACTTCCGCGAGCGCAATCTCATCATCAATGAACGAGTCGAGGAATACGATGGAACCACTGCGGTGGTTCGCTCGGAGAAATTGCCTGCTGAAGAGATCGAATTTCTCCGTTGGCGCGCGGAACGCTGGATGAAGCTGGCACACTTTCCCATCGCACTCATGCGCAATCCTAAATTTGTGCTGAAGCAGGGAAGAAAGATGCTCCTTCACACATTTCGCGGGTGCACTTGGCGAACGCTGCTCGGTCTCGAAGACGAGCGCAAGGCATTCGCGCGCTATCGCGCGATTCGCATGCAGGAGCGGGCTTACATTTGAGCCAACGCTTCAGCGGGAAAAATCACATGAATCAGAGTTCCGAGGAAGGAAAGCTGCAGAGGCAACTTCAGGCCGAGGGGTTCCGCAGGACCTATGTTTGGGAAGATGCGCCGAACACGTTCTACGCCGAACACACTCATCCTACTGAGACCGCTCACATCATTCTCGATGGCGAGATGACGCTCGTTACAGGCGGCAAACAGCAGACCTTTCGTAGAGGTGAGCGCTGTGATGTCCCCGCTGCCGCCGTGCATTCGGCTCGCATGGGACCAAAAGGCTGTCGTTACCTCATCGGGGAGCGCTGATTTTTAGGGTCGAGAAGCAGATTTCATTTGCCGCAACCTCGGTTCGCTATCGGTTGAGAGTCCGTATTATGTTGCGTTCTCGGCGATATAGCACCTTTGTACCGGAAATCCGAAATTTCCACTCGATTCTTGCTTGACACAGCCTGCCTCCTCTCAGTAGTCTGTGTCGCGACTAAATCGTTTTAATAAAGGCTACAGGGCAGGAGGGTTCCAACCCACATGGCAAACGTTTTTTCGAGTATCTGTCAGATGAATCTGGTGAATCCACCGCAGCCATGTTCGAGTCGCCGCACCCACCGGGTTGAATTTCAGTTCTCCAATAACTCCCGCCTGCACGTATTCGTCTGTGAGCGCCATGCCGCAAATGTGGCTTGCATTGAAAAGGCCCTGACATTGAGTGGAGAGTTTCCCGAAGGCGCTTGCCTCGTGGCAACTTCGACCTGCGAACTTTCCTACCAGAGCTTCACTCCGGCGCGCCTCGCAGTCGCCGGAGCCGAGTAGATTGTCTAGTATTTAGGCCGCTCCAGCACAGAAGAGAGTCTGTGCATGCCGTCGCATCGCAGCCCAAAGGTTCCCAGCCAGCCTAGAATTCCAGCTCCATAACCCACAAAGACCACAAGCAGAGCCGCTTTTCCCAGGTGCATTGCCCCATGTCCGATCTTTGCAGGAGTGATCGGTAACACCTGGTGCGCATACGGGGACGGCAATAATACAAGGATCACAAATGCGAATCCGGCCAGACAGAGAACGAAGGTGATGGCGGCGACTGCCGGCGTGAAATGAAGCTGACGTTGCATAGGCGTGCTCCTTCCTGTGAAAAGACTCCACAATCAAGAAACAAGTTCCCGCTCAGCCACTCGATTTCTCCAGAATCTCGTTCAGCGTTCCTGCTCTGCCCATCGAGAGCCGCACGCTGCGACCACATTACTAAAGTGATGCCCCCCATCGCCTTCTCAGGCTCAGTTCGGCCTTAGATTCGAAATACTTACCTATCTTGCCGAGTGGGCACTCGTGCGCCCGTTCGGAGGCAGTGTCGTCGTTTGCCGGTCCTGTCCCCATCTCGTGTGTTGCTCGAGGTGCGCGATCTTCGTGTGTCCTACGGGCGAGGCACGCGTTGCGAACTCGAGGGCGGTACGCCGGCCATCAGCTTCGACGTCTATGCAGGCGAAATCCTGGGGATGCAGGGCCGCTCAGGCTGCGGCAAGACCAGCACGGCTCTTGCAATCCTGAGATTGTTGCCGCCCGATGCCAGCGTCAGCGGTTCTGCGTTGTTTCAAGGCAAAGATCTGCTTCAACTCTCGGATCGCGAGCTGCGGAGCATTCGCGGCAAGCAGATTTCCATCATGTACCAGGAGCCGACGCTCGCGCTGAATCCGGTGCTGAGAGTCGGAGACCAGATCGCGGAAGTGGCTCGCGCGCATGGGTTGTCTGAGACGAAAGTTCAAGCCGCTACCATGCTGGAGCGCGTCGGATTAGACCCAAAACGGTACTACGCCGCCTACCCGCATGAGTTGAGCGGCGGTGAGCGCCACCGCATCGTGCTTGCTCAAGCATTGATCTGCCGGCCACAGCTTGTGATTGCAGACGAACCGACCGCGAGTCTGGATGCGGCGTTGAAGACAGAAATCCTGGAACTGATCGATAGTTTGCGGCGGCAGTTCGGCACAGCCTTTCTCCTCATCAGCCATGATCGCGGAGTTATATCGAGGGTGGCGGATCGAGTGATCGAACTACCGCAAGAATCCGGATCGCATGCTGCTAAGCCTCTTCTCAGTGCGGCGACGCGCGCCAATGTGTGTAACACCGATCGCCACATCCAAGAGCCCCTGATTGCCATCCGCAATCTCAGCAAACGTTATCGCGCTCGCGGTCTCTTTGCTTTTGGACGTAGCGAAAAGCAGGCTGTGGATGATGTGACGCTAACAATACATAGCGGCACGCTTACTGGCCTGATTGGTCCTTCCGGATCTGGGAAATCGACTCTTGCGCGCTGTCTTGCTCTGCTGGAGGAAGCCGACGGCGGAGAAATCTTGTTTCAGAACAGGAATCTGCTGCAGTTAACCCGGCATGAGCTGCGAAGGTACCGGCCGATGCTGCAGTACGTCGCGCAAGATCCGGCAGCGGCGCTTAATCCGCGCCTCACGGCGGCTGAAGCGATTGAGGAGCCGATGTTGATCCAAGGCATCGGGGACAGAAAAAAGCGACGCACAGCCGCTGAAGAATTGATGCGCAGGGTGGGGCTAAATTCGGCAGACGCCGATCGCTCTTGCCATAAATTCAGCGGCGGACAGAAGCACCGGCTGGCGATCGCTCGATCGCTGGCACTCGAACCGAAGCTCCTTATTTTCGACGAGTCGCTCTCCGGCCTCGATCCGGAAACGCAAGCCGAGATTCTGTCGCTGATGAACGAGATGAAGGAGACGCTTAGCATTACGCAATTACTCATCTCCCATGATCTCGACCTGGTATCGGCAGTCGCGGATAGCATCGCGGTGATCCGTGACGGAAGGATCGTCGAGCAAGCTTCTCCTGACGGCGTGTTTGAGAAGGCACAATCGAGCTCCCTTGAATCCGCTCCAAAACGGGAACTCGTGGCGGTGGAGTACGAATGAAAGTTGCACGATATTTTGAGCGCCGCCTGGTGCACTCCGCTGCGCTGCTGATCGCGATTTCCGTGCTGGCATTCGCAATCTCGCAGATCGCTCCCGGCAACTTTCTCGACGAGATGAAATTAAACCCGCAGATCTCCGCACAGACCATCGCCGGCCTGCGCGCGCAATACGGACTCGATCAGCCTCTGCCTGTGCGCTACATCCGCTGGCTGAAGTCGGTTGCCGTCGGAGATTTCGGCTATTCGCTTTCCTACAACCTGCCGGTCAGCAAGCTGATTTGGAACCGGCTTGGCAATACTTTGCTCCTTGGCGCCACCTCCATGCTGCTTGCATGGGCGTTGGCTCTGCCGTGCGGAATATGGGGCGCGTATAAAGCGAGAGGCTGGCTGGACCGTTTCTTTGTAGCTTCGTCAACTGTGCTGCTGGGAACTCCCGAATTGGCACTCGCGCTGTTATGCATCCTCATCGCGGCCCATTTCGGAAATTCATCTGCTGACCTCGGTGTGCGAGGATCCCGGGAAACGTTCAGAAGCACTCTTGATCATCTCGGGATTCCAGCCGTGGTCTTAGCCGGGGCGGCCTTTCCGATCTTGTTTCGACACATCCGTTCGGCGATGAATGATGCCTGGCATTCTCCGTTTGTGCAGTCTGCCAGAGGACACGGAATTGCAGATGGTCGTCTGCTGCTGCGACATGCTTTACCTGCGGCCGCGAACCCCTTGATTTCCCTTTTGGGACTGTCACTCGCGGGAGTGGTGAGTGGGTCGTTTCTGGTCGAAGTAATCACGGGTTGGCCCGGGGTCGGTCCGCTCTTTCTTGATGCTATTTACGCGCGCGACTTCCACGTGGTGTTGGCTGTCGTGATGCTGTTCGCCCTCTTCTTGATCGTTTCGAACCTGATTGCCGACCTGCTTCTGTATGCGGCCGATCCGCGAGTGAGGGCCGAATGCTAAAGCAGCGAAGAACAGCAATGGCGGTCTCGGTCTTCGTATTCGCAAATGCGGTCCTGCTGCTTGCGGGATTCCTGGCGCCATATTCCCCCGCAGAGCAGCATCGCGACTTCGCTTATGTTCCGCCAAGTCGCGTTCACTTTGTGGATGCAAACGGAACAGTTCGTCTGCGCCCATTCGTGTATGGCTTGGCGTCAGTTGATGACGATGGATTCTCGTATCGCGAAGACCGAAACATTGTGTACCCGGTTTACTTCTTCGTTCACAAAGCCGACGGAATTCATGCATTCGCCGTCGCTGAACCGGGAAACATCTTTCTGTTTGGCACCGATGCGTTTGGGCGCGACATCTTCTCGCGCGTCCTCTATGGCGGTCGAATCTCGATCGCAGCCGCGTTGATAGCAACTGCGCTCTCCCTGCTGCCAGGCACGCTGTTGGGCGCGATTGCCGGACAGTTTGGCGGATTTGTTGATGCCGTGGTTATGCGAGGAGCCGAGTTGGCATTGGCACTGCCATGGATTTACCTGCTACTTGCCTTGCGCGTCGCACTGCCGCTGCACCTCGGAGCATCGCAGACGTTCCTGCTGGTCTCGGTCGTGATTGGAGTAATGGGATGGGCACGGCCCGCCCGTCTCATTCGTGGCGTGGTGCTCAGCGCGAAAGAGCGGCCGTTTGTGATGGCCGCTCGCGGCTTTGGAGCCTCGGAGTGGTACGTATTGCGCCGCCATGTGCTTCCGCAGGCACTGGGAATCGTAATCACTCAAGCAGTGATCCTCGTGCCGCAATTCATCACCGCCGAGGCGACTCTTTCGTTTCTAGGGCTTGGGATGAACGAGCCCGTTCCGAGTTGGGGAAACATGCTCGCTGCCTTCCAGCACCTTCAGGTGATGAATTCGTACTGGTGGATGGCTGCTCCGGCAGTCGTTCTCGTCCTGATATCGGCTTCTTACTTTGCGCTGGCTGACGTGCTGGACTTCACTCGTATCGATTCGGGAAACAGCTATGCATAGAGCACTGGCATATTCGAGAGCACTGACACATTCGGGAGCGCATGCCCGCAACGGCTGTTTGGTTCTGCTCGATGCATGCTCAGCGGAGCGCAACGAACTCTGCTTTGGCCGGGAAGGAGTAAGCTCGGGACAATGATCGCCACCTCCAAACCCAAAGTGGAACAGAAGAGTGCGTGGAGCGACGAGCGTCTGGTGCGCGAGTGCCTTGCCGGCAGCGAAGAAGCCTGGGCTGCGCTGATCGACAAATACAAGAAGCTGATTTACTCGATTCCCGTGAAGTGGAATCTTCCCCGTGATGACGCAAATGACATTTTTCAGGCAGTCTGCGTTGACCTATATTCCGAACTGGCCCGACTGCGCGAGCCTCGAGCGCTGCCGAAATGGCTGATCCAGACGACTCTGCACAAATGCGCCCGGCTGAAGCAGAAGCAGAGCCGGTTTGTGGATGACGAGCTTTCCGACGAGCACATCCCGCTTGCCCCAGGAGCCGATCGGATCGTCGAAGAGGTCGAGCAGGAGCAGATCTTGCGCGACGCCATTGGCGGCGTACCTGCGCGATGCGCGCAGATGATTCGCATGCTGTTCTTCGAATTTCCCGCGCGACCGTACAACGAGATCGCCAGCGAGCTTGGACTTGCCACCGGATCGATCGGCTTCATCCGCGGCCGTTGTCTAGATAAGCTGCGTAAGCAGCTCGAATCACTCGGCTTTATCCAGAAGAGGCGGCGATGAGCAGCGCCACCGCGCTGAGCACGCGCGAGGAACTGCTGCGTCTCTTTGCCGAGGCGCCTGACGCGGCCCGGAGAGCGCATTTAATCGAGCAGCATTGGTCGGATCTCTCACCTGAATTCGCGATTCAGCTTGCCGACGTTGCGCGAGAACGCGTGCGCGTGAATACGCAGGAAGCTCTGTCGCTCGCAGAAGCGGCAATTAACGTAGCTCAGGTTCTGGGCGACGAACGATCACTTGCCTACGCCATCCGGAACAAGGCGAACGCGCTGTATGCGATGGGTCAGTATCGAGACTCGATCGAGCTTCACAAGCGTGCGATTGCAGCCTGGGAGAAGCTGGGCGAAGCGGCCGAGCTTGGACGCTCTCTCAGCGTTTCGATTCTTCCACTCACGCTCTCTGGCGAATATGAGCAGGCATTTGCCGCTGCCGAGCGCGCACGTGAAATCTTTACCGCTGCAGGAGATGAGCTGCGTTTAGCGCGATTGGACATTAACGTCGGAACTGTCTTTTATCGACAGGATCGGTTCTCAGAGGCTCTCGCCTGCTATCGCCGTGCTTACGATGGGGTTCTGAAACACGAGAACACCGAAGGCATTGCTGCCGTCCTGAGCAACCTGTCGGTATGTCTCATTAGTCTCGGCGAATTCCAGCAGGCACTCGAACACTATCAGCAAGCGCACGATTACTGCACCAGGCACAATATGCCGCTGCTGGTCGCGCAGGCGGACTACAACATCGCGTATCTCTACTTCCTGCGCGGCGAATACAGCCGGGCGATCGACATGCTGCGCTCGACGCGTGTGCGCTGCAAGGAGATCGGCGATCGCTATCACTATGGCCTGTGCAACCTTGATCTCTCCGAGCTTTATCTGGAACTGAATCTGAGTTCCGAAGCAGCAGAGCTGGCGCGGCTGGGTTATGCCGAATTCGAAAAACTGGGCATGGGTTACGAAGCCGCCAAGTGCTTGGCGTTTGAAGCTATCGCCTTAGGACAGCAAGGACAAGCATTCCAGAGTCTGAAGCTTTTCACGCGCTCGCGCGAAATGTTTGTGAAGGAGAAGAATGAGGTTTGGCCGTCGCTCATCGATCTCTATCAGGCACTCGTGCTGTTCAATGAAGCACGGTTGTTTGAAGCACGGCGGCTGGCCAAAGCGGCGCTGGAGTTCTTCGATTCTTCTCTGGTTCCAGGCAAGGCGGTGCTCTGCCGACTGCTGCTGGCGCGCATTGCACAGCGCACGAACGATCTGGCTGCGGCTCATCGGGAGTGCTCAGCGGCGATCGAAAAGTTGAAAAGCATTCAGGCGCCCATTTTGAAGCATCAGGCATTCTTGCTGATGGGACAGATTCATTCCACTTCGGGAAATCGAAAAGAAGCCTACGAAAGCTTTCTCATCTCACGGGAAGCGCTGGAAAGCCTCCGCAGCAATTTGCGCGGACAGGAACTCAAGATGGCTTTCCTCAAGAATCGTCTTGAGGTTTATGAGTTGCTGGTCGATTCGTGTCTGCGCGGACAATACAGCGCCGACTCGCTCACCGAAGCCTTTGGCTACATCGAAGAGGCGAAGTCGCGAACGCTGATGGATCAAATGCTGCAGCCCATTTACTCCGCAGGCGAGGAGAGCGGGCAGAGCGATCTCGTCCGCCGCATGCGCAATTTGCGCGATGAACTGAATTGGTACTACAGCCTCATTGAGCTGGAACAATTGCGTCCGGAGCAGCGTTCGCCGGAGCACATCAAACGGCTGGAAGAGCAGGTGCGCGCTCGCGAGAGCGATCTGATTCGCGTGCTGCAGGAATCGAATCTCGCAGGCGAAGGCACTCCACTGCAGGCGGGCAAGAGTCTTTCCATCGAAGAGATTCGCGCGGCAATCGCGCCCGATAGTCTGATTGTCGAATTCTTCCAGACCGGCGATCGCATTCTCGCTTGCATCCTCGGACGCGACCGCCTGCACATTGTCCCGGTCACGCTCGCGTCGCGAATCGCGAATGCCCTGCGCCTGCTGCAATTCCAGTTATCGAAGTTCCGTCTTGGAACCGAGTATGCCTCCGCGTTTCGTGACTCGCTGATTCAATCGACGAATGCGCACCTGAAGAATCTGTATGACGAGCTGCTTGCGCCAGTTCACGATCGCCTCGATTGCCGACATCTCCTATTCGTTCCTCATGGAGCGCTGCACTACGTCCCCTTTCACGCGTTGTTCGATGGGGAACGCTACCTGCTTGACGGTCACACTGTGTCGTATGCGCCCAGCGCAAGCATCTACGCTGTTTGTGCGAAACAGCAGGTAAATAGCTCGGGCGCTGCGCTGCTGATGGGAGTCCCAGATCAGAACGCGCCGTCGATTCTTGAAGAGTTAAGAGCGCTGAGCGGCATCGTTCCCCATCCAAAGCTGTTTGTCGGCAAGGCTGCGAGCGAGTACGTGCTCAAGACTGCCGGTCCGACTGCACGGCTTGTGCATATCGCCACGCACGGCTACTTCAGGCAGGACAGTCCCATGTTCTCCTCGATACGCATGGGCAGCTCGTATTTGAGCCTCTACGACCTATATCAACTCCGCCTGCCCGTGGAACTGATCACGCTGAGCGGTTGCGCGACTGGACTTAACGTGGTCGCGGCGGGCGACGAGTTGATCGGACTGGCTCGCGGGCTGTTCCAGGCCGGGGCGCAGAGCTTGTTGCTAAGCCTGTGGGATGTTCACGACCGCAGCACGGCTGATTTCATGGCCGAGTTCTACCGCCGATACCAGGCGGGTGAAGAGAAGGCGACAGCTATGCGCGATGCCATGATCGCGATCAGGGCGCAATATCCCCATCCGTATCAATGGGCTCCGTTTGTTCTGATGGGGAAGTATTCAAACTGAAACCGTTGCTCGAAAAAAATATTCTGCGGCTATATTTCCGAGCGGCGGAATGGTCCTTATGGCAGTAAGAGGTGAAAGACGCATTCCGGCAGCAGCGAGGGAGTGGCTGGAATCCACGGAGAAACGATGAAGCATATCGCTCAGGAAAAGCTGGCTGAATTCGTTCGCGAGAGTCTGCCCCAGGCCGATGCAGCAGTGGTTCGCGAACATCTGCACGGATGCTCAGAATGCTCGCGGATTGCGGGGCTCTTTCGCGATGTGGTCAAGGTCGGCGCAAATGAGACGGCTTATGAGCCTCCGGCGGGAATTGTTCAGATGGCGAAAGCGTATTTCGCGACGCAGCAGAGCAGGGCTCAACAATCGAGCAGTGCGTTTGAGCTGCTGTTCGACAGCCTGACGCAGCCGGTTGCTGCGGGCACGCGAGCTTCCGTCGCTTCTGCTAGGCAGTTGCTGTACCGGGTTGGAACGGTGTACGTAGATATGCGTGTCGATTCGGAGAACAACTCCGATCGCGCCGCGCTCGTCGGGCAGATGCTGGACAGCGCTCATCCGAATCACCCGGTTGCTGGAGTACCCGTGGTGCTCCTGGACGGTAGAAAGAACGTAGCCAGCACGATCAGCAACAATAACGGCGAGTTTCACCTGGAGTTTGATTTGAAGAGCAATCTGCGGCTGTCGGTTACGGTAGGCGATTTGGCGCCCGTTTATTTGCCGATTACAGGCATTAGTGAACGCAAGCGTGCTGCCGAGCCAACTCGCGGTCCAAATTAGGAACGGTTACTTTCGTAATTGGCCCAAGAGCCAATACGGGACATACACTTTAGTTTCCTCCCCGCTCGAATCCCCCATATCGATACTGGCCGAGATAGGTGTCTCTGGAGAAGGAAATGAAGAGCTCGAAAGAACTCGCTCAGCAACATAGCCGGTCCAAGGCGGGGATCTCTGTCGTTCTGGTGCTGGCGCTGCTTACGGTTTATGTCATGCCCGGCTTCGCGATCACCCCGCGGGCACCCAAAGCCAATGCACAACTGCTGAGCGGCCTGTTGGGGAGCGGCGGCCTGCTGCCGACGAATCGATACATTGTTCGCGATACGAAAGGCTTGCTTGGCCTGAACCTCACGTGCCTGGTGTTCGGCTGCAAAGTTCTCGAGGGCATCGGCGACCCTGATGGACAGTTGTTCGTGGTAACCACCTCGAGCCTGTTGAGCCCGGTGGTGTTTTTGACCCAGCTACTGTCTGGCGCGGGAATTACCAACGTTGAACCAGACCAGTCTGTGAGCACCCAGAGCACGACCGTCGGCGCGACACCTGACTATCTGACCGACAAGACGCCTGTGTCCTATTACGGCGCTACCGTATGGGAAGGCTACGTCATACAGACGCCGAATCAGATCATCAACACCGCGCAAACGCAGTCAGCATTCGGTGTTACCGGAAACGGTGTGCGCGTCGCCATCATTGATACCGGCGTCGATCCGAACAACACAATCCTGAAAAGCCATTTGATCTATGGCTACGACTTCACGCGCAATCAAACCGGCGGTTCGGAGATGGCGGACATCAACCAATCGACGGTTGGTGTTCTCGACGGTTCTCAGCAGCCGGCCCAGGTAAACCAATCCACGGTTGGCGTGCTCGATCAATCAACCGTCGGTGTTCTCGATGGTTCTCAGTTCGCGGCGTTCGGTCACGGAACCATGACTGCCGGCATCGTCCATCTTGTCGCACCCTCCGCGCAGATCATGCCTCTGAAGGCATTTCATGCGAATGGGACCGGATATGCCTCGGACGTGCTGCGCGCAATCTACTATGCGGTGAACCACGGAGCGAAAGTCATCAGCATGAGCTTCGACTTCACCAGTCCGTCGCAGGAACTCGCGACGGCTATCAATTACGCGACGAATCACGGCGTGATCTGCGTCGCCTCCGCCGGCAACGACGGCAGCATGGAGACGGTTTATCCCGCAAGCTTGCCGAATGTGATCGACGTGGCCTCCACGTCGAACGCCAATACCCCTTCGGCATTTTCCAATTACGGAGCGCCTCCGGTGCTGCTCTCTGCTCCGGGCGAGGCAGTGATGACGACCTATCCGTTCAACACCTATGCAGCCGGATGGGGCACATCGTTCAGCGCGCCGCTCGTCTCGGGCACAGTTGCGCTCATGGCGCAATCGAACTCGCTCTTGCTGAACGAACAGCAAGCTGCACAGGCTCTCAGCCATGCCCAGCCGATCCCTTATTCCCAATTTGGGGCGGGAGTGCTGGATACCTATCAGGCGGTCAAGGCGTGGCGCAGCGGCCTCGGATTCAGCTTGTTCTAATCTGGGAATCCGAACATGGCAACGAGCCTCCATCAGGCGTTTGATTCATGGTCACCGCTGCTGCTTCGAGTGAAAGAGCTCGAAGAGCAGCAGGTGACGATGCGCACCGCCGTCATCTGCGCGCTGAATCAACTGCTCGATCTGAAGGATCTCAATACGGGAGTTCACAGCACGCGCTTGGCGGAATGGGCAGTGCGCGTCGCGCGCAGACTCGGCATCGAAGAGGAGAATCTTTATCAGTACGAAGTTGCCGCGCTGCTACACGATATCGGCAAAATCGGCGTACCGGATGCGATTTTGAAGAAACCCGGCAAGCTCACCGACGAAGAGCGGGCCATGATGAACAAGCATCCGGAATACAGTTGGTCGATTTTGCGCCTGTTTCCCGGATTGGAAGAAGCAAGCCTGTTCGCGCTCCATCATCACGAATCGTATGACGGCACCGGTTATCCAGGAGGACTGAAAGGCGAAGAGATCCCGCTGGGCTCGCGCATTGTATCCATCGTCGATGCCTTCGATGCGATGATCTCGAACCGGTGCTACCGCAAAGGCCTCAATCATGACGAAGCCATTCGGCGATTGAATGCCGGCAGCGGTACGCAGTTTGATCCCCACGTGCTGCGCTGCTTCCTGCAAATCGCGGAGCTGGAAGTCGCGGGAGTCTTTGCAGCCACCGGCACCAGCATCGCTGCTGTCATCTAATCGTCAGACGAACAACAGGAAGCAAAGTAAAACAATCCATAGAATCGTCATCGCGGCGAAATACCACGTCGCAAGATCCGTCGCGATGTGACGCCGTGCCGGCGTCCAGCTTGGGCCGCGAGCCACGATCCAACCGAGCACGAGCACGCCGGCAATAATCTGCAGGGCGTGCGCTCCGGTGAGCAAGTAGAAGAACGCGCTTCGTGCGCCGGTGCTCATCGTTCGCCCCCGAGCCTGCAGCAAACGCCAAACCATTGCCTGCCCAGCCAGAAAAGCGAGGCTGAGGGCGATCGCTGCATACATCCAGGAGTAAAGACCATCCGGCACTGCTACCTCCGATTGCCGGGAGAAAGCCTGACTACGCCGACGCGCAAGTTCGAGCGCGAGACTATTCGCGACCAGAAGGCCGGAGTCTAAAATCAACAATGGAATCGGCAGCGGAAGCGACTCCCACTGCGTGGAATATGCTCCTGCCGAGCTTTCGTAAGCCGGTATTCCGCGGCGGACAATCGCCGCGCTGATAAAGGCAACAAAGACCATGGCCATGCCGCAAATCCAGAGGGCGAGCGCGAGACGATAACGGCGGAGCATGGCTGTGGTATAAGCTTGGCGCGCGGTTTAAATCAAGCGTGCGAGTTTACGGTCCGATTCCATTGGGGAGGTGAACTGCAATGGCTCTCACGACTAGTCCAAAAGCTCATACTCTGCTGCCGGTTCAAGAGTTCGTCTCTGAATTGCGCAAGCTTCCCGCGCCGGCGTTCGACAAGGTAGAACAAGTTCATGAGTTTCTCCGGCTACACCCTGTAGATCCGGATACGCTCTCTCCATATCTCGTATGGGACCGCCAACACTACACGCGCAACCTGATCGACAAGACTGCGCTCTATGAGCTGATCGCGATTTGCTGGGAGGTCGGCCAGGTGAGTTCGATTCACAATCATCGCGATCAGAACTGCTGGATGGCCGCGCCGATCGGTCGGCTCAAAGTTCAGAACTATCGCGTCCTGTGGCAGGACGAAGAGGCCGGCAAGTGCAAGATCGAGCCAACCGACGAGTTGGAGATGAATCCTGAGAATCCTGTTGCGGTAAACCCGCGGGAACCGGTTCACCGCGTCTACAACCCGGCTGAATTGAACCAACGGGCAGTGAGCCTGCACGTTTATTCGCGTCCGTTTGATTCTTGCGTTGTGTACTCAGACCAGCAGGGAACGTGCGGAACGATCAAGCTGCATTACACGACGCAGTACGGCAAGCGATAGCGAAGCCGGCACACTCCACATCCGAAAATGCGCTGCCGCAGAAATTCAAGTGTTCGTGGCCGCGGACAAGAATCGGGTTCCTCCACTGGATCACATCAAAGCCAGGCCTCGTAGATCTCAGGGAATAATTGCCTCTACCGCCGCCGAGAGAGCGCTTTCCATGCCGGCCGTATTCACGGCCGTGACCGCATAGAAATACGTGGTTCCTGACTTTACGGTGGAATCAGTGTAGGAAGTCGCCGTGGACAGTGAGCTGTTTAACTTTGTAAAGCCGCTGCCGCTTTGGGTGGAGCGATACACGTTGTACCCAGCTATCCCCGAACTTGTGTCCGTCCAACTCAAGGCTACTGAATGTTGAACTGCAGCAGAAACTACCAGGCTCACGCTAGCCGTGTGGGCCTCACTGCCGCTGGATGCTGTGATGGTCAACGGATATGTGCCCGCCGGAGTCGAACCAATGGTTGTCACCGTGAGCTGAGAACTTCCAGTTCCATTTACGGAAGCAGGATTGAAAGCAGCGGTAGCTCCGCTTGGTAAACCTGAGGCGCTAAGATTCGCCACACCTGAATACCCGTTTTGTCCGGCGATATTGATTGTGTACGTCGTGGACGCGCCGGGCTGCATTGTTTGGCTTGCCGGGGCGCTTGTAAGTGTAAAATCCGCCGCCGGGCTGACCACCAGCGTGGCAGAAGCCGAATGACTCAACGTTCCGCCTGATGCCGTGATGCTGAGAGGATAAGTTCCAGGAGGCGTTGCGCTCGACGTAGTGATCGTCGCTTGTGAGCTGCCGGAACCCGTGACCGTCTGCGGAGTGAAGCTAGCTGTTGCTCCATTCGGCAAGCCTGTAATGGCGAAGCTCGTCGGTGCTGAATACCCATTTTGGGCCGTGACCGCCGCTGTGTAGTTGACGCTGGATCCAGGCTGCACCGACTGTGTCGGTGGCGCCACAGCAATGGAAAAATCGGCGGCCGCGGAGACTATGAGAGTCAGGTTGACGGTGTGCGTCAGGCTGCCGCTCGTGGCAGTCACACTAAATGGATAGGTACCCGAAGCCACTGACGTTGCTGTCGCAACCGTCAATTGAGAGCTTCCGGAACCATTAATCGAAGAGGGACTGAACGATGCCGTGGCTCCATTCGGCAATCCTGAGGCCGCCAGAGTAGCGGCGCCAGAATACCCATTGGCGCCAGTGATGGTCAGCGTGTAATTTGCGCTGCCGCCTATCTGTACCGACTGGCTCGATGGCGATGTAGTTAAGCCGAAGTCTGGATTAGGTGTGATTCCGCTGCCATTCGTAGGCAGCACTTCGACCAATGCGAGGTTATATTTGTCGCTGCTCGGAGCAGTGTCATTAATTGTGACTGTTGTGCCCGCTGGAAGCGATGCACTGTTTTGCCGTTGCACCCAGTAGGTATCATTTACGGTCGCGAGGTACTGGTGGACCATCGTCTGATTCGGCCCAAGGGTGCGCGGAATGCCATTGTCCCAGTCTGTTCCAACCCCGAACACCCAGGAGCTATCGCGTGTCGTGGTCACTGAGCCGGTAGGAGCACCGGAAGCGGAACTGAAAGTAGCGGTTGCGCCCACCGCGCCCGAGCCGTTGCTGGCGGTGGTGTCCGCACCGGCAAAAGCGACCACTGTGATGGACGAGGCTGCGGCTTGCGCCAAATTGGCGGTCACGATGACGTTGCTCAAAACGGCAGGAGCAAACGCGCGCCAAATTTCGGCATCGCCCGGCACCGTGTTTGCGCGCGCGACCAACTGCCAGGTCAACCCTGCACCGCTCACCGAGGTAACGGTGTTCCCGCCACTCGGGCTCGAGTCAGACGAGATAAACGCGAGGAGCAATTCGTTAGGCCCGGTGGTTGAAAACTGGGCTGTCGAAGATTGAGTAGTTCCTGACGAGTTATCTGCGGAGGAGACGGTGTCGATCGTCAGAACCGAGGGAGCACCGGATGAACTCACCGTCAACGTGACTTTCGCTGAATGAGTCAACGTGCCGCTGCTGCCAGTGATGGTTAATGGATAACTTCCAGCAGGCGTTGCAGTCGATGTGCTGATTGTAAGCTGCGCATTTCCCGATCCGGTAATCGAGGGCGGGGTGAAATTAGCCGTCGCGCCAGTTGGCATTCCAGTAACACTTAAGTTTGTCGCTGCAGCGTATCCATTCTCAGCAGTAACGGTCGCCGTGTAGTTCACGCTTGATCCTGGCTGCACTGACTGACTGGACGGCGCAACTGCCAACGAAAAGTCGGCCGCCGCACTTACTACGAGCGTCAGGCTGACGCTGTGCGTAAGGCTGCCGCTTGTGCCTGTTACGGTAAATGGGTAGCTGCCGGGAACGACGGAGCCAGTCGTTGTGATCGTCAGTTGCGATATTCCCGCGCCCGTGACAGACGATGGACTGAACGAAGCTGACGTTCCGTTCGGCAATCCCGAGGCGCTCAAATTCACTGCGCCGGAAAATCCGTTGCTTCCTGTGATCGCGAGGCTGTAATTAACGCTGCCGCCGGCTTGCACCGATTGACTCGAAGGCGATGCGGTCAGCCCAAAGTCCGGAGTTGGATTCGTCGCAGCGGCAGGGAGTACTTCGACCAGTGCGAAATTGTATTTGTCGCCGGTGGGCGCCGTGTCATTCATCGTGACAATCGTTCCAGCCGGCGTCGATGCGCTGTTTTGCCTCTGCACCCAGTAGGTATCGGCAACCGTCGCCAGATACTGATGCACCATCGTCTGATCAGGGCCCACAGTACGCGGAATCGCGCTATCCCAATCGGCGCCGACAGCGAACACCCAGGAGTTATTCCTCGTTGTGATTAACGAACCGGTTGGCGCTCCAGAAGCTGCGCTGAAAGTAGCCGTTGCCCCAATGGCTCCCGAGCCGTTGCTGCCGCTGCTGTCGGCGCCTTTAAACGCGACCACCGTGATCGAAGCAGCCGCGCTCTGCGCCATATTCGCCGTGACGCTGACGCTGCTCAAAGCTGCAGGAGCTAACGCTCGCCAAATTTCCGCGTCGCCTGGAACGCTATTCGCGCGCGCAACGAATTGCCACGTTAATCCCGCGCCGCTCACTGACTTCACAGTGTTTGGGGTAGTCGGATTCGAATCCGCCGAGATAAACGCCAGCAGCAAGTCGTTGGAACTGGTGGTCGAGAAATACTGCGTCCTGACAGAACTGGTTTGGGAGGATCTATTTCCTGAGGCAGTCCCGTCGATGACAAGGGAGCTGCCGGAGGTTTGCGATACGGCTGAATTGTCTAATCCAACGATGGACCAAAACGCCGTCATCAGGAGCACACAAACTTGCATACGGCTCATGCTTGGCGCCACTCTCAATTTCCGCTAGGTTGTCGGCCAGTTGTCGCGATTGGAGAGGCACGTTCAAAGCCAAAGGTGCAAGTGACAGATTTGGCGGCAACTCGTCGCAAGGAAGAACTTGGGTCTGAGTAGTACAGTCCCAATACTGAGAATCCCGATGCCACACATGGGCAACGTTCAACCATGCATATAACAGCAGTGTTAAGGTGAAAGGCCTGAAGCTGCGCACGCGCAAAGCCGGGCAGCTACATTGCGTGTGAGGCTATGCGGCTTTGAGCAAATCTCGATCGAGTGATTTGCGAATCGGATTGTTCATTCGGGTCTTCGCCGTATTGCGAGCGTCCCGAGTTGCTGTGCTACTCTTGACTCGTTCGTTCGGGTATCGGCCGAGATACCTGCTTTCGCCACCTCGTAAACCTGTTGCTAGAAGTACAGGATCCGCGTTCGTCTTTCGTACTGTTTCGAAGGCCCATTTCAATTGAACGACCAGTCCCCTCCGCTTACCGTGAGAGGCATGGCAGAGCTGTATTTGGACTGCCTATTTCGGAGCTCGTGGAGAGGTCAAGAAAGAACCGTGACGAAGCCAGGAAATTCAATCGTGATGAAACTGACGCAGGCTTGCGCCATTGTTGTTCTATTGGCGTTACCGCTTATCACGGGATGCGGCAGCACGGGGGTTTCCAGCACATCGAATCAGCAGGGTTCCGGATCAGGCCCGACGGTCTCGGCAACTGTTTCTCCGAATTCGTTGTCGTTCGGCAGCGCCACTGTCGGCAGCACCAGCAGCAAAACCGTAACTGTCACGAACACCGGCACGGCGAACTTGGTGATTAGCGCAATCAACATCACCGGCTCTGCATTCAGCGTTCCCGGCCTTTCATTTCCACTGACCATCGCACCCGGGGCTAGCTATACGGCCAACGTGAACTTCACCCCGCAGACCGTTGGAAGCGTTAGCGGATCAGCTTCTGTAGTCAGCAATCTTGCCAACTCGCCCACTGCGGTAGCGCTCTCCGGAACCGGCGTCTCGAGTCCCGTTGGAATTTTGAATGTTTCTCCAGCTTCGGTTTCGTTCGGAAATGTGAATGTGGGAAGCAGCGCCTCGCAGAACCTGACGCTTTCCAATTCGGGAACGGCAACCGTGAATGTGCAGTCGATCAGCGTAACCGGTCTTGGATTTAATATCAGCACGGCCACTCCATTCACCCTGAGTGCCGGCAAATCTACGTCAGTTGCGGTAACATTCACGCCGCAAACGACGGGAACCGCCAACGGAACTGCCACCTTCACCAGTGATGCCGGAAACTCTCCTGCGGCGGCATCCCTCAGCGGTAATGGAACCACTGCCAGCGCGCATACGGTTGGTCTAACCTGGAATGCCAGCAGCTCCGTCGTAGTTGGATATAACGTCTATCGCGGGTCACAGACCGGCGGTCCGTATCAGAAGGTCAACAACACGCTGCAATCCGCTCTTGGCTTCACGGACTCCTCCGTAAGCTCCGGTCAAACGTACTTCTACGTCGTCACCGCCGTGGATTCGACTGGCGCAGAGAGCGCGTTTTCCAATGAAGCGTCTGCGGTGATCCCGTAAGACCATAAGTCACCCTCAGATTTCAATAGGAGTCGGAATTAGCATCCGACGGAGGCGATCAGGGTGTCTCCAGCCCAGACCTGCGCAATGACTAAGCGATCACGGAACGTGCTTGGAGGCGCAGCGAGGTTAAGAAGTTTAAGTTACCCTGAAAACCTCACGGACGTGGAAGGAAGCAGAGTAACACCTGTCTTTTCTTTCACATACAGCCATTTCCATTCGCTGGGGCTGAATCGCCGTTCACTGGTTTGTAACCCCCATTCAGTGCTTAATTGTTGGGCATACGGGATCGGCCGTTTAGGATGAGGCTGTTGTGGTGTGCTCACCGCAGCGGACTGTAATCTGGATTTCAATCTGGCGCCGCCCCCAAAGCGCAGTTACCGCGGCGAGGAGATACATGGATGCCGAAAGCTATTAAGTATGTAGAGAAAGCCGTCACAATCGCAGCCAATGGCGCATGGCACGTTTTCGACAAGCTCAACAGCATCAATCCCAACCCGTCGTTCACTCCGAAATGGTCCGATAAGCCGCTGCTTAAGTCTTACGAGAAGCAGAAGCCGCCGCTAGGCTGGCCGCGCACCACGGACTCGCTTTGTCCGCGCTGCGTGCCCGAGATTCGACAGCAGATTCTCGATGGCAAACTGCCGACGGAGATCCTTCTGAATGAGAGAGTCGGCGAGATCAAGGCGCAGATCATCGAGCGCGACGGCAAGATCCTGATGGTGAAAGATTGCCCGAAGCATGGCCATTTCGAAGACGTGATGGCCATCGACGTCGAGTTCTTCCGCCACCTCGAAGAAGTTTTCCCCGGACGCGATATCCGCGCGCACAACGACGAAAAGCTGCACAAGCACGGCACCTCCACCATCAAGCATGGCCGCGGTTCTGTGCTGACCATCGACCTCACCAACCGCTGCAACATGATGTGCGATCCGTGCTTCATGGACGCTAATCAGGTCGGCTTCGTCCACGAGCTCACTTGGGAAGAGATCAAGACGATGCTCGACAACGCGATCTCGATCAAGCCGCGTCGCCAGATGTCAGTGCAGTTCTCAGGCGGCGAGCCGACGCTCTCGCCGTACTTCCTTGACGCCGTCGCTTACTCGCGCAAGGTTGGGTACAACTCGGTTCAGGCTGCCAGCAACGGAATTGAGTTTGCCAAGAGCGAAGAGTTCTGCCGCCAGGCTGCAGACGCCGGTTTGCGCTATGTCTATCTCCAATTCGACGGGATCGGCAATGCCGCGAACTCGCATCGCAAGGTCGGCAACCTCTTCGACGTAAAGCTCAAGGCAATCCACAACCTGCACAATGCCGGCGTCGAAATTGTGCCGGTCACGACCATCGTCAACGGCATCAACAATGAGCAGGTTGGACGCATCATCCAGTTCGCCCTCGACAATCCCAAGACCATCAGCTTCCTCAGTTTCCAGCCGGTTTCGTTCACCGGACGCGACGAGGAAGTCACCGACGAGCGCCGCATGGCGCAGCGCTACACGCTGTCGCACCTGGCGCACGACGTGAAAAACCAGGTTGGTCTGGGCGAGCCGGCGCGCGACTGGTTCCCGATCTCCTTCATGAGCACCTTCTCGGATTGGGCCGATCTGGTGCACGGTCCGAACGCCGACTGGGGCCAGCTCTCCTGCGGATGCCATCCCAATTGCGGAATCGGCACCGCCATGATGATCGACAAGGAAACCAAAGAAGCCGTTCCCGTTCCGGCATTTCTCAAAATGGAACGCCTCGCCAAAGACGTCGCCCGTATTAACGACGCTGCGCGCGGCCGCTTCCTTTCCGTTGTGGGAATGGCCTTCGCGCTCATGCGCAACTACGATCCCTTCAAGGCTCCAACACACTTCAAGCTGAAAGACCTGCTGCAGAAGTTCGATAAGTCCTTCGGCGCCACGAAGAACGCCGACAAGAAATACGGCAGCGTAAAAGGCTCGCGCACTCTGGAAGACATCGAGAAGCGGCGCAAAGATCGTTGGAACTTCCTGTTCATCGCAGGCATGTGGTTCCAGGATCTCTTCAATTACGACTTCCGCCGCACCGAGCAGTGCATCATTCCGTACGCAACGCAGGAAGGCGAGATCTCATTCTGCGCCTACAACACCGGCGTGGGCTGGCGGAACATCATCGAGAAGATGCACATGACGGCCACGCTCACCAAGTGGTACGAAGAGCATGGACGTCACGAGATCTTCGCCGGCGGCAAGAACGTTGGCCTGGAAGACACCTCACACAAGCTGAAGCTGAACCAGGAGCACGTGAACGCTTCGGCGAACACCACGCTCGACGAACTCGGCATTGCGAAGAACGCGCGCGAAGAGAAGATTCGCGCACGCGACGCGAAGCTCAAGCAGGAAGCCGAGAACGCCCGCATGATGGCCCTCTATCGCAAAGAAATCCTCAAAGAACCGCTTCCCGAAGGCGGATTCATTCCGGTTTCGAGCCTCATTGCACCTGCCGCGAAAAAGAGCGTTCAGGAAGCTCCGCAGGCGGAAGAGCCGGTGCTCGGAGATTAATACACCAAGCTGTCCTCTGATGTAGTCCTCACATGAAGGCCGTCCTCACGGGCGGCCTTTTTTATTGGCGAGCGTTCCCGGCAATTTGAGCGACCACATTCAAGGCGAGGATTACAGATTGACTAGAACAAGCTCTGGACTCGCGTCCTCTCATGAGGAAAAGCATCCGTTCACGAAGCCTCAGTAGTAGGAGATCTCGCGCCGAGTGTCAGTGGATGTTTGGAATGCCCCATCCACGCTGTGTCTATAAGTGATTGTTTGATGCACCCAGTTGGCGTGCGAATCGTACTCATACGAGTAGCGCACTTCGGAATAAGGCAGCCGTGCCGATGGAACTCCGTCTTCTGTTCCGCCGACTTGCTTTGTACGAGTGATTTCTTTTACCTTGTCGCCGTATTCGTTGTACTCGGCGTCAATGGTTTCCTCTTCGTTGAAGACGCGACGAATGGTCTGCTTTACTTGTCCTTTTTCGTCATAGGAGTAATGCAGTGAAACCGGTCCATCCTGCCCGCCCATGACTCTGCTGAGCTCTTGACGAAGTTGCTCCAGCGACGCTCCCGAATCCTGCAGGACTTTGGTCCGCATTTCTGCAGGGATCAGCATTTCGGGGCTGGCGAGAATCTGCTTCTCGTCGATCACGCGTCCCTGGTCGTCGTAACTCCGGAGTGCGCGTCTGACCAGTTGCCCGTGGGCGTCGCGTGTCTGAATTGCAATGGGACGATCGAGGTCGTCGTAGATCGTGGTCGTCGTCCCGCCACCCGGGAGGGTCGCCGGCGCTTGCTCAAAGTCAAACGGCGAGCCGACAATGCCGACGTTGGCCCGGTAGTCTGATGCGCGAAGATGCTCGACCTTCGTCTTTCTGCCTGCCTCGTCATAGCGAAATACGATTGGATTGTCCGGGCTTCCGCTATTGGTGATGCGAAGGAGTTTCCCGTGCTCGTCGTAGGAGTACACCGTCTCAGCAAACGCTGCGCCTTTCATTCCTGAGCTCGTCTTCAGGAGCCGCCCGGAATTGTCATAGAGTTTCCGGGTTATCCATTCGGAACCGTCGGGATTCTCGTGCCGCGTTTCCAGCAGCCGACCGTCAGGATCGAACTCCACCGTGTACGAATATTGGCGGCGCATTCCCGTTGGCGCGTTTGGAGTCTCGGGATAAGTTCTTTCCTCAACACAACTCCTCACCAAACCTCGAAGTCCGTATTGATCGCGGTCCGACGTGGGGGAAGGACGAGAGCCCATCTTTTCACGTCCAGGCTGTCGTTGCGAAGGAAGCCGCCCGTGAACGCAAAACGCCTGCGGGAAGAGAGCGCAAAAGAAAGCCGCGCAGACGAAAGCGAACCGCATAGCGCATGAGATTGTAGCGGAATTTGTAACAGCGAACTTGGGAAGAAAATCCGCAGCTTGGTAGCTGCGGATCTCCGCTGTTTACCAATACGTCAACTGCAGGTTGTGTACCCACACGGAATAGGGATCCGAATTGGCGTCGCCGTTTAATTGGAAGTGAACGCCGAAGTCGCCATTCGCGCCGCTGATCGGCTGGGGATTGAAGAGCATGTTCACGTCGTACACTTTGCCGTCGATCGTGATCGAGATGAAGTGATCTTGTCCATTCACGCGCTCGTACTGCATCTCGAGCTGCTGGTGAGTGGAAGGAGTCGGCCGCGCGCATGGGACGGAAGTCGGCGTCCAGTGCTGGTTGGCCGCGTCCCAAACCTGCCAGATGCCGTCCCCGAAGGAGCATTGAGTTGAGAACTTGTACCAGGCGCCGTTGATGATCTGGTTCACGTTGTATTCGACTCCAAACGAGGCGGCTGGATTCTCGATGTACTGGTCCAGGCTCAGCACAAAGTGCGAGATCGTCGGATCGTTTCCCAGCCGTTCCCACCAGAGCGCCTGAGCCCAGGCAGCGCCGTGCCCGATTGAGAACTGCGTCGTTGCGGGTTGCGGATACGAGACGCCTTGCGTCATCGAATACGGAACCACCCCGCCGCCAGAGCACGTGTCGCACGACTGCCATCCGGACATCTGCTCGATGTTGGAAATCGTAGTTCCGGTCGGAGTTGGAGTGGGAGTCGGCGTAGGAGTCGGAGTGGGAGTTGGTGTCGGAGTTGGGGTTGGTGTGGGAGTTGGTGTCGGAGTCGGGCCTGGCGTGGGCGTCGGATTCGGAGTGCCGGTTGGCGTTTGCGCCGAACTCAAAGAGGTCGTAGAAGCCGGCGAGGAGCTGCCGCAGCCTGCGATGGAAATGGCTGCGATCAGGATGAGCAGAGCCTTGCAGGCGCCGCGAGCGAAAACAGACATCGATCTCTCCGGGCCCAGGGGGAGGCCAGAGAGGAACTTACGTCGTTGTGCGTAATCCAGGTATAGGGCAGCACTCGTAATCCTTCCCCAGAATTTGTCCTAATCCTCCTTAGAAAAATGGAGCCTGGACGGTTTGAAAAACTCGATGGACTCAAACTTCTGGCTGCCCTAGGATGCCATTCATTGTGTTGACCACTCAGGACACGTCTGACGCTATCCAGCCAGAATTACTTCACGGGGAAAGCATTCTTTGGTCAGGGAAGCCTGATACGAAAATCGTCTTCCACAAAGAGGACCTGTACTTAATACCGTTCAGCTTGCTGTGGGGCGGGTTCGCAATGTTTTGGGAAGCCGCTGTAGCAGGGTCCTTTGCGAAGAGCGCATGGCTGTTCGGAATGGTTTGGGGAATTCCATTCGTGCTGGTGGGGCAATATCTGATTTGGGGGCGCTTCTTCTATGCTGCGTGGAAAAAGAGGCGCACTTACTACGCAGTTACAAATCGACGAGTGATCGTCGTTCAGAATGGTTGGAGACGGCGAATGGCCGCTTCTTATCTCGACAGTCTTCCAATGTTGATTAAGGAAGAAAGCTCTCGTGGCCGCGGAACTCTGCGCTTTGCCCCGAGAGAGCCAATGTGGTCTGGAAGGCGAGGATGGGGTATATGGGACGGAATAACCGTTGAAGAAGTGCCGACATTTCGCGACATCGAGGACGTTGACCGGATCTATAGGCTGGTTTCCGATGCGCGAGAAAAAGCTCGGAGTACGAGAGTGACAGCTTTCTGATCGATCTTAGAGTACCTCTGGCTGTCGAGCGTGCGAATCGCTCTGCCGTTCATACGCGTGAGCCACGTGAAGGACCATGCCCTCGGCCCAGGGAGCACCGGTGATCTGCATTCCTATCGGCAGTCCCATTTTGGTAAAGCCACAGGGAATCGAAATTGTTGGCAGTCCAAGCGCGTTGAACGGACGCGTATTGCGCAGCATAACAATTTCTCTGCTGCGCAGATTTTCCATATTGGCAAGAAGCTCGGCGATTCTTGTCGCCGGTACTGGAGTTGTAGGAGTGATGAGTACATCCAGGGATTCAAAAAGTGTCCTGATCGAGCGCCGATGCTCCTCGATTGCGCGCCGCGCGCGGATATAGTCCATGGCTGAGATTTCCTCGCCGGAGCGAATCCTCCTCAGCGTGTCTGGATGATAGAGTTCCGGGCTCTTCCTCACCGTTTCGAAATGGTACGCATAAGCCTCGGCACGCAGGACCATCGTGTCGCTGGCTGCAGGCAATTCCACCTCGCGCACATCGGAAGCCATCTTTCCGATTTGGGAAATAGCGGCGGCCATAGCGCTCTCGATCTCGGGATCGAGTTCTTCGTAAAAATGAGCGCGGGGAATGCCGACTCGCAGCGGCTCCGTCTGCTGCAAAGCCGAACTGTAATCGGTCACCGGCACATCGACGCTGCCCGGATCCTCGGGATCGTGTCCTGCGATCGCCTGCAGCACCAGCGCAGCATCGGCGACACTGCGCGTGATCGGTCCTACGTGATCGCAGGACCAGGAGAGCGGAAGCACTCCGCGCGTGCTCACGCGGCCGTAAGTCGGCTTGAGACCCACGGCTCCGCAGTACGCAGCCGGCAAGCGGATCGAGCCTCCGGTGTCGGTGCCCAGCGCGCCGTAGCACATGCCCGCAGCAACTGCTGCTGCGGAACCGGAAGACGATCCGCCGGCAATGTGCTCCTCCGACCATGGATTCCTCACCGGGCCAAAGGAACTGACCACTCCGCTTCCCCCATAAGCGAACTCATGCATGTTGAGCTTCCCGAGCAAGACCGCACCGGCCCTCTTGAGTCTTCGTACCACCTCGCAGTCCTGATTCGGAACGCGATCGCTGAACACCGCGCTGGCTGCGGTCGTGCGCACGCCCGCAGTATCGAAGAGATCCTTCAATGCAAGAGGAACGCCGTGCAAAGGCCCGCGCCGGCGACCCTTTTGGATTTCCACTTCCGCTTCACGCGCCTGAGCCAGCGCCGAATCGGCAGTGACGGTGACAAATGCGTTCAGTATCGGATTCAATCGCTCGATGCGATCGAGACAGAGCGTCGTCAGCTCGACAGGCGAGAGCTTCCGGTCGCGCAAGAGTTGAGAGAGTTCCGCAACGGTGAGCCGGCAGGGATCGCTGGAGTTCTTCGAGGGCAACGAGCGATTATAGTGAGGCTGTTGGCAGAAATCCTGGAAAGGAAATACCTAAACGCGGGACGTCCGAGATAAAAAGTGAGCGCTCTCGAACTCCCGCCATTGTTCGCGGCCTGCATAGCCGAATCCCATTTTGGGAAACAGCGGCAGGGCCGATCATCTGCCCCTGCAGCTTCTTTGAGCGTGTTTCTTGATTGACGTTTCGCTATTTATTTGCTATACTAAAGGTGTTTTATTTCGGGAACGCAGGCTATTTCTGAGGCTTGGTCTGTATTCACTGGCGCGTTCCCTGCGCCTTCGATAGCAGTGGGCGCGTTTGGTTTACTAAGAGCTCCAGCGCGTCCGGAGCTTCTCTTACGGATTGCTCCTTCCTTTATGTTCACCGACTGCTATGGCAGTGTGATTGGTACCCACGGACGCGACCATGAACACTTCGCGGTTACCGGTATGGGGGAGCATTCGTCCGCCGGTGCCTGGTTGGGTCTCTCTGCACTGGAAGCTAAGCCTGCTGTCGAGTGCTGCATGAATACTCCGGGCTCTTCAAAGCGAGATCAGATCCCCGCGAACAATGTCGAGATCGCCGGGGATCGGCGGGGATTTGGCTCGAATCCCCGGGGATCGCGGCGGGGATATCCCCGGGGATTCGCGGGGATCTCAGGGCTTAAGTCCTTTAGATTCGGGGATCACGCCAAATTTGCAATTTTGGAGGTTGAGAGACCTTAGCCGCAGAAGCCTTCTCCTGAGAATCGGCTATCGTAATTCCCGGCCCGGATATCTTGTGCTCTATGTCACGCCCGAATCACGCCGCCTCAGGACCGTGGTTTCGCGCGCAGACTCTGGCTGAGAATTACGGCGTTGGCTACATCGCGTAACGGGATTCGGCTCTCCTGGCTCTGTCGTTGCAGGCGGACATACGCTTCCTGCTCGCTGATTTTCAAATCCTGCTGCAGGATGCCCTTGGCGCGTTCCACCAGCTTGCGAGTTTCGAGCTGATAGGAAAGCTGCGAGTTCTCGCTTTCGAGGCGTGCCATTTCGACGTGAGCGCCGACTAACAGTCCAATGCTTGAGACCATTTTGATCTCATACTCTGTGTAAGAATACGGGGCGCGATTCTGCAGATTGATTGCGCCGACCACTCGCTCTCGATTCAAAATGGGAACCGACAAGAATGCTTCGAAGCGATCTTCGGGTAGTTCGTTGAAAGCGCGAAAACGTTGATCCCCATAAGCATTCCTTGCGATGGCCACCGGCTGGCGATGCTCGACCACCCATCCGGTAATCCCTTGCCCGAGTTTCAGCTTGAGGTGGTCGATCAGATCGGGATGGGCATTGCGCGAGGCGCGCAGAATGAGTTCATCGCCTTCGAGCACATAGATGAAACACGAGTCGCATTGCGCAACTGAAACGGCGAACTCCACGACGTGTGTGAGCAGATCCGGCAGCGGCGCAGCCGAGGCAATCCCCTTCGCGATGTGGTGCAGGAAGCCGGCGTCAAGCTTCTTGAGGTCTCCGGCAGATGCCTGCGGCTGAGCCATCGATGTCGGACGAGTCTGCTGCACAACCCATACAGAGTAGCGGTTTGGCTGCTTCGAGCCAATGATTTCTGCGCCCAAGTTAGATTCAAAGTAATTATCGGAGCTATAAGGGGAGAGTACGCCCGCAATCAGGCGTTCGTGCCTTTACCGATGATGAGCGTGATGTCGTCGAACTGCTCATCGGCGCCGAACTGACGGACGTCATCAACGATGGTGTCGATGATTTGCTTCGCTCCCAGCTTGCGATATCGCTTCAGAGAGGCAGCCAGACGGTCCTCTCCGTATTCCTCGCCCGCCTTATTTAGGGCATCGACGATGCCGTCGGTGTAAAGCGCTAGAGTGTCGCCGGGAGCGAGTTCGCAATCGGCGATCGAGCAGCCCCATTCTGGGAACAAGCCCAGCACGGTGGTGGTCGAATGGAGGCGTTCGACTTTGCCGCTCGATCTGAGTAGCAGGCCGGAGTAGTGCCCGCAATTCGCATAGCGCAACCGGCGCGTGCTGTCGTTGTATTCGGCGAAGAAGAGGGTTGCATACGCGCTCTCGACGGAATTGGCGTAAAAGAGCTGATTGACCGATTTCAAAAAGCGTTCTGGCTCATCGGCGGCTACGGCGCTTTGGCTGCGCAGATTGGCCTGAAAGTTGGCCATCAGCAGAGCAGCGGCGATTCCTTTTCCGGAAATGTCGCAGATCACGATGCCGACACGGTCGCGTCCGAAATTCAGGAAATCGTAGTAGTCGCCCCCCACGGCGCGTGCCTGCAGGCACCTGCCGGCGTAGTCCAGCGTGCGCAGCGGCGGGATCGTTTGCGGGAAAAGTCGCGCCTGCACCTGCTTGGCGATATCGAGTTCCTGCGCGATGCGGCGCTCGGCTTCCAGCTTCTCCGCAGCAGCGCGGCGCTGCGACTCGATTTCGCGTACGAAGTCATCGCCGCCGACGAGCGAAAAAGTGTTGCCGTCGGGATCGTCGAAGCGGGTGGAAATGCCTCCCCACAGCGTTGCCTGCGGCGGATGATGAAAGCGAACGCCGCTCCCTCGCCACTCGTGAAACTTTGCAACCACATCTTCAGTCACAAACGAGATGTCCTTCGATTGCCCGATGCGCTTGGAGTCTTTCGAATTTGGCGGAGGAGAGATGAGCGCCAGCACCGTGGTGCCGTCAGGAGGCGCGACCGCAATCCATCGGTCGCCTGACTCGTAGCTCATGTCGATGACGAGAGTGAATCCTAGCTGCTCGACGAAGAACCGGAGGCTTCGATCTTGATCGCGCACGAATACCGTTGCCGACAAGATCCGCAAGTACGGATCCTGGCGATCCAGGCGGAGAACGCTGTGCTCCGCCACACTTCGAGAGCGCGAGGGCATTGCCCGCGATTATATGCGGCACGAGCTTGCGATTCGTGTACGCACCTATTCGTAGCGGAGCGCGATCATGGGATCCAGTTTCACCGCGCGTTGGGTGGGGATCAGAGATGCAAACACCGCCACGATGCACAGTACCAACGCACTCAGCGCAAACGTGCGGAGATCGTGCGGAGTAAGGCCGTACAACATGCTCTTGATCAAGCGGGCACTGGCCCATGCTAGGCCCAGACCCACACCAATGCCGATCATCAAGACTTGGGCTGTATCGTTCAGGATCAATCGAGTGATGCTGGCTCGATCGGCGCCGAGCGCCATGCGAATACCAATTTCGCCCGTGCGCTTGCTCACTCCATAAGCAAGCACGCCGTAGAGGCCGATGGCGGAAAGAATCAGTGCGAGGACGCCAAAAAAGCTGGAGAGCACCGCCAGGAGTCTCGGCTGTCCCAGTGAGTTGTCCAGTTGCGTTCTCATTGTAGTGACGTTGAAGAGAGACAAGCTTGGATCAATTCTGTGTACGACCGCTCGTACATCATCAAGAAGGCTTGTTGGATCTGCCGTGCCCCGCACCACCAACGTCTGTGCTGAACCAAACTGCGAGGGCTGGACCTGGAAGAGGTCGGTGAAGATCGCCATCTGCTGCTCATCCTTCACATCGAAGTAGTGAGCGTTCTGGACTACGCCGACGATCTCGGCCATTCTTTCTTGTCCCGATTTGAAAATCGAGCCGAGTTCAATTTTCTGTCCGATCGGGTCTTTGTTGCCGTAGAAGTGCTTAACAAGTGCCTCGTTGACCACAACGACCGGAGGTGCATGTTCATTGTCGGAACCCTCGAAGTCGCGTCCCGAGATGAGCGGCATTTGAAATGTTCCGAAAAAACGTGGGCCCACTCCATAACTCAAGATCCAGGAATTGGCGAGATCTTCTCCAGGCTGCGGGCTGTAACCGGGAAAAGTTGCATGCGAAAGATGCGCACGGGCCGTCAAAAACGGATTGTTCATGAGCGTCGCCGACTTTACGGCCGGCATTCGATCCAATACTTCAAGCAACCTCACATAAATAGCGTGTGTGTGAGCATCGTCGTAACCGCTCAGCCGTGGGTCGAGCGTCATCATCAAAAGACGCTCGACATTGAATCCTAATTGGATTTGGTAAAGATTGTGCAAAGTGACCAGCAGCAAGCCAGATCCGGCGACGAGCACGAGCGAAATCGCCAGTTGCGCGCTGACCAGAATTCGGCCAAACGGCAGACGAGCCGATGATTGCGTCGCAGTCGAACTCTTCAGGGCATCGTTAGGATCGACACGAGTTTGTCGCAGCGCCGGCACGACTCCGAAAAGCAGCGCGGTGACGATGCCGATCAAGACTACGAAGCCTAGCAGGCGATAGTCCCAATCAATTCCAAGCGCCGATGCGCGTCCTCCGCCGAACTTGACGATTACAGCGCGCGCAGCTACCGCGAGAGGAACGCCGACCGCGCATCCAAACATCGACAACATCAAACTTTCTGTGAGCCATTGGCGCACGATGCGTTTTCGGCTACAGCCCAGGCTAAGGCGAATGGCGGTTTCTTTTTGGCGGGCGTTGGCTCTTGCCAGCAGGAGACCGGCGATATTCGCGCATGCAATCAGCATGATGAGCGCGACAATGACCATCAGCACCCGGAGCGGCTCGGCAAAACTGCGCCGCAACGAACTTAGCCCTTGTGCGGCCGGATAGAGTTCGATATCTCTCTTTTTGGTGGCTTCCCGCTGGGGTCCAGTAAGGTTAGCCTCGGCCAACTCGGTGCTGCGAAAGATTCCGGTCAATTCTGCCGTCGCTTTGCTGAGGGAAGCCTCAGGCTTGAGCAGCACAAAAATCTGACCGGGCGACTGTTCTGGTTTGGGAAAACCAGCAGAAGCAGATCCGGCCGTTACCTGCAGCTGGGTAATGGCCGGCATCAGCACCTCCGCAGGTTGATCCATACTCATGCCGGAAAAATTCGGCGGCAGCACTCCTACGATTGCGAAAGGAATTGTGTTGATCGTGATGTGCTGCCCAATAACGTTCGGATCTGCAGCAAAGCGGCGATGCCAGTAGTTGTCGCTGATGACAGCCGGCCATCCGCCGGACTGTCCCACACCCTGCAGATTGTCTTTTGGAACGAGTGCCCTCCCAATTTGGGGCTGAATTCCCAGCAACTCGAAATACGTTCCCGAAACGAAATCACCCGGGCCAACTTCCGCGCGGCCATCGACTGTGATGTTCAGCCTGGCTGTTCGATCGCTTGAGCCGAAGCCCGCGATTTGAATGGCACGCTTCTCCATTTGCTCCAAATCGCGATAGAGAAGCCTTGTAGAAACGCTGAACATCCCCACTTTCACGGAAGTCGTATCCATAAAGAAGAGTCGCTCGGGATGTCTTATCGGCAATGAACTGAGCAGGAGGGAATCGATCAAGCTGAAGATCGCAATATTTGCTCCGATGCCCAGCGCTAAAGTGAGGACCGCGACTGTAGTAAAGACGGGACTCTTTCCGAGAGAGCGGAACGCGTAACGGACATCCTGGAGAGTGGTCTCGAGCAGATGCAGTCCGCGCTGATCTCGGCACTGCTCCTGGATGTGCGCTACAGGCCCGAGCTTGCGCAGCGCAGCTTCGCGTGCGGACGTCGGCGACATTCCGGAGGCGAGGTTCTCGGCAATTTGTTGATCGAGATGGAATTGAAATTCGCGATGGAGTTCGTCTTCCACGCGAGCGCGCCGGAAGATGGTGCGCAATCGGAGTTGTAGTTGATCGAGCCAACGCATAAAACCTCCATCCCTACTAAGCCCGAAAACGCCCGATGCGTCGGGATACGCTCGCACGTCATCTCGTGCATTTCGAATTTCTGCTTCTCAAATCGGGAAATCACGAAATCGCGAAATCACGAAATGAAAAAACTTACGCGAGGCGCATCCCTCGTTGTTAGTTCACGCTTTGCGCAGAACCAAATTGATCGCCTCCGACAGCCGGCTCCAATTCGCCTTTTCGGCTTCGAGTTTTTCCTGTCCGGCTTTCGTGAGCGAATAGAACTTAGCTTCGCGGCCGCTTTCGGTACGTGCCCACTCGGCTTTGATCCACCCTTGTTGTTCGAGACGATGCAGTGCCGGATAAAGCGACCCTTGCTGCACCTGGAGCACCTCATCGGAAGTCTGCTCAATGCGTTTAGCGATCGCCCACCCGTGCTTCGGCTTCAACGCGATTGTGCGCATGATCAATAAATCAAGGGTGCCTTGCACCAGATCGCTCGGTTTGCCCATTTGAAGATAATCTACAATGCAATTGTAGATAGTCAAGGGGTACCGTCGGTGTTTGGAAGCGTCGGGCAGGGACGTGATAATCCGATAAACTGACTTCGCAGCAGCGCAGATTCGAAGCTGGCAGCCGCTCATGATGGAGGATTCGCGGCTCAGCCTTCCCTGAGCTGGGATCGAGCCCTCCCAAAACATCACTGTTACAATCTTGGGAGGTGCTTTGAGCGACGAAGAGGCGCGATTTGGCGTCCACAGACCGCTGTTTGCCTGAGGAAATCTGTGCTTTTTCGACAAATGTCGGCTGGAGCAACTCTGCTGCGCAGTTCTGCATCGAACTGTGCGTTATATTGGAAATCTGTACATTTTAATGCGGTATTTACGGGCGCTTCCCCCGCACCCGTCCGGGCACGTTTTCCGTTAGACTCTTCGGGAAGTAAAGCGCAGCCGTGTGTGAGTTGCGTTGTGCGGTAGTTCCCTAACCAGTACGAGCTAACCTGAGGCTTAGGGGTTTGGCGTCAGGGAGAGGATCGAGGCCTGCGTACTTGGGAGGGGAATTGCATTCAGCAGTGCCGTTATTGCTGGGGCGAGCAGCTTAGGAGCTGAAAGAGAGGTTAACTCTTACAGGATGGAACGCTTCCCGACCGTATCCGGCAACACCAATCTGGTCGATATTCTGGACCGCATTCTCGACAAGGGGCTGGTCATCGCCGGCGACATCCGCATTTCTCTCGCGAATGTCGAGCTGCTGACGGTCCGTATTCGTCTGCTGGTCTGTTCAGTCGATAAAGCAGAACAGATCGGAATGAACTGGTGGAAATTCGATCCCAATTTGACACATCGTTTACCGCCTGCGTCTGAAGGTCAGCAGTTGCCGCAGGGACAGGCGCAAACGCGAGCCGCAGGCGCTCGCGGGCAGCGGCGTTCGGCGACTCCAGGTTCGACGCGTCCGAAGCCGAGAGGAACTAATAAGTAGGCAGGTTTAACGATTCGAGGAGGGCCTTAAATGGCTGTTGAAAGAGTATCTGGCGGATCAAGTCTAATTGACGTTCTTGATCGCGTATTGGACAAAGGCATCGTCATCGACGCGTGGGTGCGCATCTCACTCGTCGGCATCGACCTGATCACGGTGGAAGCTCGTGTCGTCGTGGCCTCGATCGATACGTACCTCAAGTACGCCGACGCAGTCGGTCTCATGCCGACCGTCAGCCGTCCGCAGATCGCAGGCGTACCGGAAGAAACCTTCGGTACAGAAGAAGAAACTCCGGCAACGCGTCCGACGCGCGTTCGTCGAGGGACGCGGCGGTAAGCCTCGCCGTTTAGGGGCCCATGATGGCAACGCCCGAACTTCGCCTGCAGAAGCCGGAGACAACCAAACGAAATGGCTCGCCTCGGCGCGCTCCGGCGGCGCTGCGCCTGCTGCAGGCGGAGCGCTCGGAAGAGGTCTATCCGATCCTGCTGGAAGAGATCGTTGGACTCGGGTTCGAGCGCACCTTCATTGTCGCCGTGGACTTCGAAACCGGCGAAGTTCTGCCGTCAGCCTCGCTGAATTGTTCAAAGAACTATCTGGACCGCTTCCGCAGTTCGCTCTTTGCTGCCGAAAATCCAGTAGTTGACGTGCTGCATTCGCAGCGTCCGAGCGTCGTCAAAGACTCATCGCTGCACCACCGTTCGCTCTACTGTCATCCCATCCTGTACAGCAATACGACGCCGTGTTGGGAAGCTGAGCGCGAGCGCCGCGGCGAGTGTCTTGCCGTCGATAACTGCATGCGACGCCGCAAGATGAGCTTAGAAAGCCAGGTTTGCGGCACCTGCAACATGCGCGCTTATGCGGCGCTGGTTGCCGTCGAATTGCCGACCAAGACCGCGCCGGACATCGTTCTGCTCAACAACCTGATCGAGATGGCCAATCGCTATCTCTCGCGCCTCTTTAAAGTTGAGCACTACTACAACCGCATGACGGACATGGACGTGACCATCGCCCAGTTGCAGACCGTCATGCAGTCGATGAGCGATCCCGTCATACTGACCGACAATCACTACCGCGTGATAGTCCAGAACCGCGCGGCGGAGCGATTCTTTAAAGTTCCGGACAGCACCATCGCCGAGGGTCTCACCGAAGGATTGGCTCGCGCGGTGGAGATGAACAACCTCCTGTTTTCTGCAGCGTTGTCGTCGGTGGCCGTCTCTGGCGTGGAAGCCTCACGCGACCTCACGCTCATCGATGCAATTGAAGGCGAAGAAATGCTCTTTGAAGCTGTGTGCACTCCGACGTTTGGACGCGATGGTATGCCGCTCGGCATGGTGACAGTGATGCGCGACGTCACCGATTTGCGTCGTGCCGATCAGGAGCTGCGCACGAACTACGAGAAGCTGCGCGCGGCCGAAGAGCTTGTTCGTCAGGATCGTGATCGCCTCAACGTGATCATCGAAAGCGTGGGCGATCCCATTGTGGTATGCGACGGTTCGGCGAAGATCGTATTGCTCGATCCTCTCGCGCAGAACCTCTTCGGAGTCGGCGAGAAAGAGGGCGCGCCCTCGACCAGGATTCCAGACACAATTCGCGTCAAGAATCAGGCGCAGCTTGATGCTTATGTCACCGCCTTCACTTTCGGCTTCGCCGACAAAGAGAGTGGAACCATTAAGCTTACCGATCCCAATAGTCGGCAAGAGATCGAATACGATACGCGCTCTGGAAAAATCTATGACGAACGCGGCCAAGTCGCTTTCACGGTCACTGTGTTGCGCGATCTGACCGCTCTGCGCCGCGTCGAGCAGCTAAAGGTCGAGCGGCGCATGCTAGAGATCGAAAAATTTGCCGCTGCCGGACGGCTCGCCGCCACCATCGCTCACGAAGTCAACAACCCGATGGAGGCGATCAAGAACGCCATTTATCTGCTTTCGGATTCTGTGCGCCCTGATGCTCAGCCCGTGTATGACATTCTGAAGTCGGAAACCGAGCGCGTGGCCCGCATTGTTCGACAAATGCTCGGTTTGTACCGCAACAACGAGCAGGTGAAGCCGGTCAACATCAACGTGCTGATCGAGGACACGCTGCTGTTGCTCAATCGGCAGTTACAACGCAGTAACATCGAGGTCACAACCAAGCTGCGTGATATTCCCGATGCCGTGGTTGCAGCGGATCAATTGCGGCAGGTGCTTTCGAATCTGGTCATTAATGCAAAAGATGCCATGCCTGATGGCGGGCGTCTTTTGATAAGCACGCGTCATGTACGCACCAGTAAAGAGTTTCCGCTCGGCAATATTCGTATTCTCGTCGCGGATACCGGTTCGGGAATCCCGAAAGACTTGCAGAAGAGTATCTTTGAGCCGTTTGTGACCACGAAGGGTGAAAAAGGAACCGGTCTTGGCCTGTGGATCGTTCGCGGAATCATTGGCAACCACGGCGGAAAGATTTCGGTGCGTAGCAAGGTCGGGAAGGGAACAATCTTCAAGATCGAGTTGCCGGCAGTGCGGTAGCAGTTTTGTTGTCGTTCCCCGCTGCACGAGAGGAATAAACCAGAAGAAGATGGCGGCAGATAAGAAATTCTCGATTCTGGTAGTCGATGATGAGCGTGCGGTGCTCACGACGTACGGCCTCATTCTGTCGAAGAAGGGCTACGACGTCGAGACGGCGCTTTCGTCGGTCGATGCGCTTGCCGCTCTCAAGCGGCGCGACTTCGATCTGCTGCTCTGCGATTACTCGCTGGAGCAGGAGCACACAGGTTTCGAGGTGATCGAGCAGGGAAGGCGCAAGAATCCGAAAGCACGCGCTGCCATTCTCACCGGATACGCGAGCAAAGAAACCGCTGAGCAGGCGCGCCAAGACAATATCGCGATCCTGTATAAACCAATCGATATCGACGAATTCTTCAGCACGATCGATAAACTTTTGAAGGAAGAGTATGAGCCCAAGCAAAGCGAAGAAGAAGGCGGCCCCCACGCCGATTCGAAGCAAGAAGGAAGCGCGAAAGGAAGTTCACAGCCTGGAGCCGGTCGAAAGTCCCGCGCCATCTAATGCTCGTCTGCAGCAGCAACAGCAGGAAGGCCGGTATGTCTATGGCGTAATCGAAGCGCGCGAGCCGCTGAGCTTCGGCAAGATCGGCATTGGCGGCGCCGGCGAGAACGTATATACCGTGCATCACGGCGATGTCGCCGCCGTGGTGAGCAAGACCCCGGTGTTCATCTTCGATCCCACGCGGGAGAATGCCCTCGCGCACGAGCACGTGATCGAAACCGTGATGAAGAACAACACCATCATCCCCATGAGCTTCGGCACAGTGTTCCGCACCGACGACGACATTCGCGAGGTGCTCAAGAGCATTTATCCGTCGCTCAAAGATGTGCTCAAGCAGATGGCGAACAAGCTCGAGTTCGGACTGAAAGTCACCTGGGACCGCGACCGCATCGTGGAAGAACTCAAGCGCGAAAACGAAGAGATCCACCGCTTCCAGCACGAGCTCACGCGCAAGCACCTGCAGTCCACTTACTTTGCCCGCATGCAGCTTGGCCGCATGATCGATAAAGCGCTCGCGGAGCGCGCAGCGGAAGTTGTTCGCGAAATCTATGACGGACTGCGTGCCGTCTGCGTCGCGTCACGCGACAATAAGGTTATTGGCGACAAGATGATCATGAATGCCGCATTCCTCATCCAAAAAGATAAGGAACCCGAATTCGACGCAGCCGTGAATGCAGTCGCGCAGAAATTTGGAGACCGCCTGAATTTCAAGTACACGGGGCCTTGGCCGCCGTACAACTTCGTGAATATCCGGCTGAAGTTGGAGAGAGGGACGGCAAGTTAAGAGAGGCTATAGGCAATCGGCGGTCGGCTTTCGGCCAGTAAGCGCACTGGAGCACTCAGTCGAAAACCTGCTGGATTGGCAGATGGATGTTTGAGTTTCTGTTTCGAGTTGCCGAAACAGTTTACTGGCCGAACGCCGAGCGCCGATTGCCGATAGCCCGCATTTCAAAACCATGCTCTTCGTTGACGATCTCCTGATGCTGCCATTCACGGGCTTCAAGTCCATTCTGCGGACTTTGGTCAAGGTGGCTGAGGAGCAGTACACAGATGACGCTCCGCTCAAAGAGCAGCTCCTTCATCTCCAAGTCGAACTCGAAGAAGGCACGATCACTGAAGATCAATACGTCGAACGCGAAGCACAAATTCTGCGCGACCTGCGCGAGATCCAAAATCGCAAACGCGAACTGGCCGGCCTTCCGCCCGAAGAAGGCACTGGGCTTTCCGGCAAAGTAAAGGAAGGTTCCGGAGTGGAACTCACCTGGGATCCCAATTCCAGCGACAACGTCGGTCCCGGCCGATAGAGCCTAGAACGGCGAACACGAAGGTCACGAAGGTAACACATGAGGTCACGGAGAACTTCTTTGTGACCTCTCTCTGTTGCCTTCGTGACCTTCGTGTTCGCCGTTCCGGTCTTTAAGAAGTCTCGGCTTTATTACCAAAGTCCACCACCCCACACGCATCTACTTTCGTTTTGGGAATACGGGTACGCTTGCGCAACTTATGTCCTGGCTTGTGCAACACAGCAGTGTGGTTACTACAGTCATCAACTACATTCCTGTGGTTGCGACGGTAGTGACGAGCATTCTCAGCTTGGTGCTGGCACGCGCGACGCTGCGCCAGGTCGAGGCCTCGGATAAGGGGCTAGCTCTCGCGCGAGCCGAGTTTGAACGCGAATGGTCGCCTGAGCTGCACATCAAGCTACGAAGGCTTTCTGCTACGGATGTCGAGATCGTAGTCACGAATCTCGCGAAAGTCTCGGTGCTGCTGCAGGTCGTTCAATTTCGGAACCTTTCGACTTCAGTCCCGTTTGAGCGCTGGGTATTGAACGATCCTCTAATCGGCGGCTCTTCCTGGACCGAGAACGTAAGCAAACGCCTGCTCACCATGACCGGCCATGAATTTGAAGGAGTAATTGACGCCTCCGCGACTTTCTTTGCTGCTGGCCGCATGTACCGCACAGATTGGTTTCGTTTTAATACGCTCGTCCACAACGGGCATTTCTTGCGAATGGATTCGGTGAATGTCGTTGCCCGGCGCGTGCGCGTCGATCATGTACACGAAGAGAGTGGAACAGACAGCGAACTTGGACGCGATGTGGTCGGAGCCGAAAGCAAGCCAAGCCAGGAATATGAAGGGCGCTAATTAGGAGTACTCCCCAATGCCTCTCAAGAGTTTGACCTGCACCTGCGGCAACACCCAACTGGAGAAGATCCCAGTGCGCCTGCAGATGCCTCCCAATGGGAACGGCAGCAAGGCTCTCTCACTTGTGGCATTAATGTGTCGCGGTGACGGTTGTGGTCGTGTGACATTTCGGCCCGATGAATCCGCGCAAGAGGCGCCAGAAGAAAGTCCAAGTCCTGCGAAGCCGGCGCTCACGGCCAATCAACGCATTGTGGCACTGTTCGAGCGCGTTTACACTGAGCGCCTCGTTTATAAAGCCATTGCGGAACGCGATCCTGCCTGCTCGCAGTTGTTCGAGGCCCTGAAGACGAACCCCGAAATCCGCGCCAGCATCAGCGAGACATTCGCGAAGGCCGAGGAGAAGCTCGCGGCCGGCGAAGAACTGGTAGCTATCCTCGAAGGTTTACCATCGATCAATACATAACGCGCTTGGGCGTATGTCGTCGATGGAACTTGATCGCTACAATCTGCAGCGTTTCGTTGAAGCCCAGAACCCCGTCTATCGGCGTGTCATCTCAGAGTTGCGCGAAGGCCGCAAGCGCACTCATTGGATGTGGTTCATCTTTCCGCAGATTCGCGGTCTCGGACAGAGTGAAATTTCTCAGCGATTCTCAATCGCCTCGTTGTATGAAGCCGAAGCCTACTTTGAGCATCCCATTGTGGGACCACGCCTAAAAGAATGCACGCAGTTGGTGAATGCAATCGAGGGCCGATCGATCGAAGATATCTTCGGCTACCCGGACCATCTGAAATTTCGATCTTCGATGACGCTCTTCGCTCAAGCTGCTCCAGGAGAGAAGGTCTTCGATGAAGCTCTGGATAAATACTTTGCCGGAGCGCCGGACGAGTTCACGCTCTCGCGGCTTTCTCGCTGAAGACCACTGTTCGAGAGCAGTAGATCACCTAGGTCCAGCCCGAAGGGCGGAATGTTTTAGCCCACGCGCGTGAGCCGTGGGGGTGAGCGTCACGAATGCAGAGAGCCCCGCAGGGGCGGCATACCTCAGCTCGCAGTGAGGCTTATAGCTTCACAGGCACCGGATTCTTCGGATCGCTCCAGTCGTAGAAGCCTTTGCCCGTCTTCTTCCCGTACCATCCAGCCAGAACCAGCCGCTTCAGCAGAGGAGGCGACGCAAAACGACGCTCCTTGAATTCCTCGTACATCACATGCGTGATGTAGTACGTAGTGTCGAGGCCAACAAAATCGAGCAAAGTGAATGGTCCCATGGGATATCCGCAGCCAAGTTTCATGGCGTTGTCGATATCGGGAATGGAGCCGACGCCTTCCTCGTAGGCGCGAATTGCATCGAGCAGATAAGGAACCAACAGACGATTGACGATAAAGCCCGTCTTGTCAGACGTGCGTACCGGCACCTTGCCCAGCTTCTTGCCGAAATCAACAGCGGTGTCGATGACCTGATCGGAAGTCGCAATCGTGCGCACGACTTCGACGAGTTTCATTAAGGGAACTGGATTGAAAAAATGCAGGCCGATAAAGCGATCGACGCGCTTGGTCGCGGCCATTAGCTCCGTCACTGAGATCGACGATGTGTTTGTCGCGAAGATTGCCTCTGGTTTCACGATCGGATCTAGCGCCGCATAGACCTTCTTCTTCTCATCGATGTTCTCAATGATGGCCTCGATGATTATGTCGCACTGCGCCAGGTCTTCCCGCTTCTGAGTGCCCTTGAGCCGCGTGCGGATTTCGTCTTTCTGCTGAGCCGTGATACCGCCCTTTTCCGGCCCGCGTTCGACGAACTTCGCCAGCGAGGAATCGATTCCGGCGAATCCTTTGTCGAGCGCCTTCTGCTCGGCCTCGAGCACGGTCACGTTGTAACCAGCCTGCGCCGCGACTTGCGCAATGCCGGAGCCCATCAGACCACAACCTAGTACGCCTACGTTCTTGATCTGCATTCGTGTCCTTTAAAAAACATTTTCACCACGGAGGCACAGAGGACGCAGAGAAAGATTTAATCGTTTTCTCCGTGTTCTCAGTGACTCCGTGGTGAATTGTTTCATTGCAATGACTCCAGGATCACGGCGATTCCTTGCCCGCCGCCGATGCAAGCAGTGGCGAGCCCGTATTTCTTTTTTCTACGCCGGAGCTCATAGAGCAACGTAATTACCAGCCTCGTTCCGGTGGCTCCCAAAGGATGTCCGAGAGCAATGGCGCCGCCATTCACGTTGGTCTTCTCGCGATCGAGACCAAGTTCCTTCTCCACGGCGAGATACTGCGCCGCAAAGGCCTCGTTCACTTCGATCAAATCGATGTCATCGAGAGTGAGCCCGGCTTTCTTAAGCGCGGCGCGCGTCGCCGGCACTGGTCCACTTCCCATAATGGAAGGATCGACTCCAGCAATCCCCCAGCTCACCAGTCGCCCTAGCGGCTTGAGTCCGCGCTTCTGCGCTTCGGCGACCGGCATGAGGATGGCGGCAGCTCCGCCATCGACAATGCCGCTGGCATTGCCGGCAGTCACAGTTCCATCCTTACCAAAGGATGGTTTTAGTTTGGCCAGTCCTTCGAGCGTGCTCTCCGGACGCAGGTGATCGTCTTTTTCGAACATCTCGCCCGTAGGATTGCCACGGCGATCTTTGAGCGGAACCGGCGTGATCTCCTCCCTTAGGCGACATGCATTCTGCGCCTCCGCCGCACGCTGCTGCGAACGCAGCGCGAATTCGTCCTGCGCTTCGCGCGTGATTCCTTGTTGCCCAGCGTACTTTTCTGCGGTTTGCGCCATGTACAGTCCGCAGTAGCTGTCGAGCAGAGCGACCATGAGCGAATCTTCCATCTTGCCTTCGCCCAGGCCGAATCCCCAGCGCGCTCCGCGAATCACGTGCGGCGCCTGCGACATCGATTCCATGCCGCCAGCCAGCGCGATCTTCGATTCGCCAAGCTGGATCATCTGCGCCGCGCTCACAACTGACTGCATACCCGAGCCGCACAAACGATTCACAGTGAGCGCCGGTACTTCGACTGGGAGTCCCGCTCGCAAGGCCACATGGCGGGCTCCGTAGAGCGCATCACCGGAGGTCTGCTGCGCATTGCCGAACACAGCGTGATCAATCTCTGCTGCCTCTACGCCCGACCGGCGGATGGCCTCTTTGCTGGCGATGGCGGCGAGTTCCATCGCAGTAAAATCGCGCAGCTTGCCGCAGTAGCGGCCCATCGGCGTGCGTGCGCCGTTTACGATTGCAATGTCAGATGGCTGAAGCATGAATCCGAAATCCTGATGAAAATTGAGTGCTCCCAGTGTGCTCGGAATCGCGGGAAGCAAACTTTTGAGTGTATCAAGGACAGGAGTCGATGGCCTATGCCACGGCCACGGTCTCAATGCTGGGCGGCTGCGTGTGGGCTCCGTTCGGACTCTCAGCGGTGGCTTTGTCGAGTGCCTGCTCGGCGCGGTTGATCACTTCGGTGACGATGTCCACCGGATCGTAATCCTTGTGAATCACCGCTCCGGCGATGCCGGCGGCCATGGTGACAGGATGATCCGTTCCGGGAATTTTTGTGTCGGCGATGACCTTACGAATCTTCTCGACGACGAAGAAGGCATTGGCATCTTTCGTATCGCCGAGAACGAGCGCGATCGTGATTTTGTCATAGCGAATCGCGGTGTCGGTCTGGCGAATATTCGCGCAGACGCTCTGTCCCACGTTTTGCATCATGCTCTCGACCGCTGATTCGCCAAATTCGCGGATGAGCGCGCCGGCTTTGCCGAATTTGAGCAGCATGACAGTCATATTCTGCTGCTGCTGTAAGGAGCGCTTCACCTCGGCAGTAACTACGTCGATGTAAGAAGCGCGCTTCAGCAGGCCTGACTTTTCATCGGTGACGGCGAGCGTCTTCATTAGGCTGCGCAGCTTCGCGTTATTGACCGCGAGCACCATCTGGTCGGCGATGGTCTTGAGAATGACCACGTCGGCCGGGCGCCACTGCCTCTTCTTATCGATCTGCTCGAGGATAATGATGCCGACGTGTTCGTCGCCGTCCATCAGCGGAGCGGCTAGCGCAGACTTCAATTCGAGCGCGTCGATGTGCTCCTTAATCGCTCCCAATTCAGGAATTTTGCGGACGTCTTCGATCGCCAGCGGCCCGCGCTGCACGACCAAAGCTTGCAGAGCGCCAATAAGGCGCACAATCGACATCACATCCGATTGCTTCACTCCGGGCGCGCAATACTCCAGTGCAGCCGACGGCGGCTTGCCCGGACTGCATAGACTCGCGATGCATCGGCTTGCGTTCCAGTGCCGTCCAACGTCGTTTGCCGAGGCGAAGAGCACGCCTTTCACGTTGGATTGCCGATAAATATTGCGTGTGATTTCAGTGATCCGTGTGAAGTCTCCGATTGAATCTGAGCCCTCGGCCGGCGGCGGAGGCTCTGGCGCTGCCGAGGCTGCAGCAGCTATGGGAGGAGGAGGAGCCGGAGCGGGCTCTGCCTTCGCAGGACGATCTTTATATTGCGGAGACACTCCGGCGCTAATGTAGAGCTGACGCAGCTTGTCATTCTGCTCTTCTTCACGAGGAAACAGCTTCTGGATGCGCTCCAGACGTTCCATCGCCTTCGTGCGCATCGAGTACTGCAGAAAGATCTCAGCCTGCAGCATGAGGTCTTCAAGCACAGTCGATTCGCCTTCGAGTTCCTCTGGCGAGAGCTGTGCCGTTTCTTCTTGAGCTTCCTCTTCTGGTGCTCCCGTTTCGGTCTGAGCATTGCGCAGACGACCGGCAATCGAACGCAACCGGGCGGCGTCGATTTTGCCGCGCAGCATGTCGAGCCGCCGTTCGAGTCCTTCGATGTACGGATCGACTTCTGCGGCACGGTCCAGCGCTTCGGCTGCACGCAAGAAATCTCCTGCGGCATAACGAAGCTCGAACAACTGGATCAGCGCGTCACTGTAATCATGTTCGCGGTTGGCGTCGTTGAAGAGTGTGGCGACGAACTCAAGGAAATCGCTGTCCGGCGGATGCTCGCGTATGACCTCCCGCAGCATAGCCGCATATTCACGGCGGTTGCCTAGGCGATTTTGTTGGGCATCGGCTTTCTTGGCGAGTTCCAGCGCCTGCTTGTAGTTTTGCGAGCTGAGCAGCTCTCCGATCAGCGCGCCGACGTTCTGCATCTTGCCCGGAGTCTTTTCGTACAGCGGCCATAACAGCGGGTACGCCTCAGCAGCGCGGTGCGCCGCCACCAGCGCGATTCCATATGCCTCGCGATGATCGGGAAGGCTCACCTTCGCCGTGCCGGCCGGCTCAAGCACTCTCAGCGCGCGGTCAATCTCGCCCTTGTCCAGCAGACCTTTCCCATATCGGTACGCGATATTCGGGTCCGAAGGATTTTCCTTGTAGGCACGTTCGAACCAGTTGAAGCCAATGTGGCCTTCCTCTTCTTCTTTGAGACCGATCTTCAGATAGGCTTCGCCTGCCGTCTGCCGGTCCTTGAGCTTACCTGCAAGCTCCGCCAGGCGCAGGAGACTCGACTCGCTGGTATCGAGAGCCGTCATCCGACGCAATGCCGAGAGAGCTTCATTCTCCCGATGTTCGTGCAGGAAGCCTTTCACCGCAGTGTCGTAGGCTTCGAGGGCCTCGCGCCGGTTACCCACGCGTTCAGCCACCTGGGCGTAGCGCAGAGTTTGTCCTAATTTGGGAATCGCGAATTTGGCAAGCTTCTTGTAAGTCACGCCCGCGCGGATGTTGTCTCCGGAGGCAAGCTGGCGGTCGAAGAGTTCGCTCAGCAGCGCGGCTGCTTCGGCCTGGCGGTTCGACTGTAGGAAGAGCTCGGCGGTCGTCTGACGAATGGCGTCATTACCCGGGTCCTCGTCGAGAACAGAGAGGTACTCCTCGAGGGCCGAGTCGATCTTGCCCTTCTGCAGGTACTTTTCCGCTTTCTCGATGCGTTTGGAGATGTCTGCCATTCCACTCGACAGCAGCGCGCCAGGAACGATGTCTCAGAGCTATACCGATTGTAAGGCAAAAGCCACGGCGGTCTTTCGCTCAAAGGTGCCGGTTACTTCGGCCTCACCACCACGATTCGCGGATTGAAGCTGACGCTGATCTGATTTGCATCCGCAGGGCCGCCGCTGGCCGTGAGATCGATGCGATGCACCTGAGGCGACGATCCGCCGATGCCAACGTAGAGAGAATGGGCGTCCTGCGTGAGCCCTCCGGAGAACAGGGGACCGCCGGAGCCGGCCAGAGTGATGGTCCCGGTGCTGCCGTCCGCCAGGTGATAGAACGGGACTGCAGTGGTGGCGCTTCCGCCGGTGTAGCCAGTGAGGAAAGCGTTCGAATCATCGGAAGCGATCGCAATCTGCGTGGGCATGCCGACAAATGGTGGAAATGTTGCGGTCTTCGTCGTGTTGCTTTCGTTGACTGGGCAGCCTACGTTTGCAAGCGGCGTAATCGTGTAGGACAGGTCCAACCATCCAGCGGATCCCACGCCGATCATGTGAGTGCCATCCGGCGTTACTCCGAGGATGTTCGCAGCTCCCGACGCTCCCGGAATAATCGAATCGTTGCAGGCTGCAAGTCCCAGAATGGAACTCCCGCCGAAGAACGCGACCGAAGCCTGCGGAGCGAACACAACTCCGTTAGCTTGGAACGAGAGCGTCTTCAGGCCGGTATTCGGAGAGTACTCGTAAACCGCGGTGCCGCTGGTGAAGTAGGCCTTGCTGTTGTCGATATTGAAGCTGGCGCTGGTGACGTTCGGGATGTCGAACTCCTGGGAACTGTTGGCCGTGACGTCGAAAACGAATACCTTGCCGGCAGAGGTATCGGAGAGCACTACCTTGTTTCCGTTATTAGAAACGGTGAGTACCTGCCCCGTCAGTCCGCTGGCGGTTGCGGTGACCGTATTGGTGCCGGGATCGAAGATGAGCAATCCCGCGCTGCTTCCGATATAAGCTTTGCTTCCGTCGGGGCTAAAGACCATTGAATTCGGTGAGCCTCCGAGCGTAACTGCCGTTCCGGCAGTATTCGTACCGCTGTCGATAGGAATCAACGATGTGTTGGCCGACCCGTCGGGATTGTCGCTGCCGGTGGCATAAATGGTCGTGGCTGTCGTCCCCGTGACGGTCCCGATGAGCGGATTACTGTAGATCGCGAGTCCGGCGCCCGTGCCATTCAGATTCACATTGGGTCCCGACGCGGGATTACATCCCGGCGGTGTACAAGAAGCGACGATGGTTGTGACTCCAGCACCGGGAGTTGAGACGGACAATCCGCCTGTCGCGGCAGTTGGCACAAAGCTCGAGAAAGTCAGGCTCAGGTTCGAGATTGGCTGTCCAAGAATGTCCGTCACGTCAGCCGCCAACGTCTCCGATGTGCCGGAGGCCACGTTAAAGCTCGTGTCGGTAGCGCCGGAGAGATGCAGCGAAATCGACTTTGGCGGACACGAAATGAACACACCTGGCGTCCCAGTGGTGTTGGCGATTGACGCTACCACCGTGGTTGCCCCCGGTTGCCGCGAAGTGACAACGCCACTCTGATCCGTAGTGGCAACGGTCGAATTGCCAGTCGCCCAGGTGAATGGGCCAACCAGCGAGGTAATGTCGTTTCCTCCACTGAATGCTTTGGCGCTGAATTGCTCAGTCTGGCTCTGCGAAACGCACACCGGCGGATTCGCGGGTCCCTGAACGGTGACCTGATCTACGTGTCCGTGAACAAACACCTTAACTGTGGTTTTCGCGTTGCCTGAGGCCACGGTGATATCGGTCTCGCCGTCGGGCAGCGGTTGCAGTTTGCCGGTGTTGTCAGGCATTTGCGTCTGGCAGACGACGTTGTTGGCGTCAAAAACGCCGGCGCAGACCACTCCCGAAGAAGTGACCGTCACCAGCGAGGGATTTGTCGAGGTGTAGGTGATGGTCGGAGGAGAGGTAATCGCCGTGTTGCTGGAATTAAGTACCTGGACGCCCGTAATCGCCGCCACATCGCCGTGAGTGAGCGAGAGGCTCGTGGTCGTGACCGTGATCGAGGCCGGAGTATTGTCAGGAGGCGGTGAAGATTTATGTCCGCATGAAGCCAGTGCCACGGCCGCTGCTACCAGCAGCAGAAACCGTGTGACCAGAAAAAAACGCATGTACCCTCCCCGCCGTCTCGCCCGCAAAGCTCGCCTGCAGGCCGCTAAAAAGCCCAGCGGAACCAATTCATATGGACTAAGTTGCTGGAGCCTCCAGTGTAGAGGCGCAGAGGCAGAAGTCGCAACCGAAGGTGAACAGAACCGGCGGCGGTAGCTGGTGGGCCGGAGATGGCCGGACGGCCAGCTCCGGTGCCACGAGTCTTCTTGGGATCTGCAGAAGCACAGCCGCAAGAGGCGGGGCTGCCCCAGCGCCTACCGGTGCCGGTTCTGCTGCGCTTGCCCCATCACACGTCTATGGTCGATCCACCCCTCACGGCAACATCACTCTCTGCTCACCTCCATGCAGCACCCACGATCGTCCCTTCCACACCAACTCTCCGGATGTTCCGTCGGGCAACGTAACCTCCGCCTGCACTGCACCGCCGGCGCGATTGTATTTGACCTGCACCACGCCTTTTGAGGTAGGTATTGCGGCCTCGACGTGCTGCAGCGCTCCCAGATGCGGCTCGATTCTGACGCTCGCGAAACCCGGAGCCTTGGGGTGAATGCCAGCAACAATCGTCAGCAGATCGTAGTTCGGATGCGCGCTCCAGGCGTGCGAGTCCGAGCGCGTCGGCTCCGGAGACTCGGCCCATGTAGTGAGGCCAAGACTCACCATCTGATGCCACGGGCCCAATAGACGCAGATAATTGTCAGCCATGCCTGCGTGCTCCAACGCGCGAGCCAGATAGAAGCGGAAATAGTATGTCGCCGCCGTCATCTGCGGCACCGGACCCGATGCCGTGAAGCCCTGATCGGAAGTCGAGAGAATTTTCTGCATTACATCTCGCTGCCGCTCATGGGGAATCACATCCAGCCAAATACCAAGAATATTGGCGTGCTGGCTGAAGTGCTGCTGCGCGGGTGTGTCGGCGAGCAGCCCGTATTGGGAATTCCAGCACTTATTCCAAACCGCCTGCGCCGCGCGCTCCGCAGCAGCGTGATACACCTGCGCCAGATGCTGATCGCCGTACGCATTCTCAAGCTCCTCCGCGTACCTTAGAGCCTCGATGAACTGCAGAGTAATGATCGACGAGCCGCCATCCTCGTCCTGCGGAGGCACGCCGCCGCGAAAATCCTTGCCCCAATCGACGAACGGCCACCATGGCAGTTTCTCCAGCAGGCCATCTGCGCGCTGGTGGCGCAGGTACCAGTCGAGCACCGTGCGCGTTCCGGAAAGCTGCGCGCGAACAAAGTCCGCGTCGCCGCGATAGATCCAGAAGTCGTGCACCATGCCAACCCAGAGCAGCGAAAACGTCGGAATCATCTGCACCAGCGAAGACGGGTAGCGGCTCTGTGTAAGCCCGTCAGGAATCCGCGAGTTGTTGTATGCGTCGATCGCCTGCCGCGCGAGCCGATCGTCGCCGGCGACCGTGTACGAGATCAGCGCCTGAATCCGCGTATCGCCCACATACTGGAGCCGCTCCCAGTAAGGCGTGTCCATGTAGGTGTCATGGGCATCGAGCCGCGCGGTGCGCCAGCCAATCTGCCAGATAGGCGTCAGCGACGGATCGTCAGAATGAAAGTACGCTCGTTCCTCAAATGGGTATGCCGTAAACCAGGTCTTGAGACCGAGCAAACGCAGCGGCTGATCTGCAGTTTGCACATCGAGCTGCAGATAGCGCCAGGTTCGCCAGACCAGCGGAATGAAGTTGCACGAATCCGAGCCATCGGGCAGAAACTCGTCGGCCACGCCTTCAATGTGCTTGCCTTCGATCTGATTGCGATTTCCTTTCTCGCGTTTGTCATCGACCAAGGCTTCCGCATAGGTTAGGCGGATGCTCGAGCCTCCTCCGCCGGCAACGGTAAGCTGCGGATAAGCGGTGGTGAGCTGACCGCCATCGAGCAGGATCGCCGCTGACGAGTGCGCCGGAATCGTGAGTTCCCCTTCCGGGAACGCACCAGCAGTAAGAATCCCGGTCACGCGCACTGTCTTGCCCGAGGGAACCTGAGTTAAGTCAAAGCGCGGCAGGGGATCGGGCACGAGCTGCCAATTATTCGGCGAGTCGCTGGAGAGCCGCGGCGCCGCCCGACTCACCGCAGCCGCTTTGCTCCAATTCGATCTCGGTCCGTTCGCTTCGGTATTCCACGACCAATCGAAGGCCGCGGCATCGAAGCGCAAGTTGGGTTCAGCAGCATAGTATCCGTGAATGCGCGGACGCACGGTGGTAATCGCCTTCTCCTGTTCAACCTCCCAAGTCGAATTCGTATCCGCGGCGCGCTCCCCTTCTCCGTCGCTCTGCACGAGAAAGGCAGTGCGATCGCTCATCTGCGCAATCGCAGCGTTGGTTGCGAAGTTCCATACCGTCGCGGCCATCACGTTCCTTCCAGCATGAAGGTGCGATCCAATGTCGTACGTTTCATACCGCCAATGCGCCAAATCACTGCGCGAAGGCCCGGCGCCGATGTGCTGGCCATCAACGAAGAGAATGAATTGATTGTCGGAACTCACATGCACAACGAAATGCCCAGGCGGCTGAGCGAGATCGAGTACCTTGCGAAAGTGGAGAACAACTTCTTCGCGCTGCGGGATGTCAGGCGCTGTGATCCATTGCGCTGTCCAGGATTTGGGAGCGGTGGATTGAGACTCTCCCGAGTTGGGAATTAGGAAGATGAGAGGAAGAACCGCCAGAAGCAATCGTCGCGTCTGCACGCAGAACAAAATACAGGGAATTTATGAAAGCGCAAGGACGTAGAGTGCCGGAGGCACGATATGTGAAAGCCCAGGACGAAGTCCTGGGTGAGCGGACAAATACCATCCGAGTCCCGGAGGGACGGCACCTTGGAGGCCTGGTACTGCTCCAATTATGCGGAGCAACGGTCATCGTTAGAAACAGGCTGGGCCAGAACTTCGCTTGCAATGAATGCCGTCCCTCCGGGACTCAAATTCAAAATCAATTAACCCAGGACTTCGTCCTGGGCTTTCAAATGTCGTGCCGGAGGCACTAAGGACGCGTTCCAGCGCTCTCACCGCCATCCACATGGCCAACGACTTGACGCCTGAAGTGCACCCTTGAGTTGAGACAGTGAGTTTAGCAATGGCAGACGTTGTTCAGTTCAATCATTAGCCGGGATGGGGTGCAGGGGAAGGGGCGGCGTTTGAGCCCCTTCCCTTGCACCATCAACGT